>Ga0255338_1000465_pt1 | contig 131588 bp, 107 predicted proteins | sample MeOH1_35cm_T4_19_FD_203715 | JGI IMG/M metagenome (GOLD analysis project Ga0255338, IMG submission 203715) | Sandy soil microbial communities from University of British Columbia, Vancouver, Canada - MeOH1_35cm_T4_195 | ecosystem: Engineered > Artificial ecosystem > Sand microcosm >... | reverse complement strand
GGCGCCCTGCAGTCGGTCACCAGCGCCAGCGGCGAAGTGAGCTGGTACGACTACAGCAGCACGGCCGCGGGCCAGCCCGGCCTTCTCGCCCGGATCCGCACCGTCACCGCCGACGGCGCCACCCACACGCGCGTGCGCTACGCCTACGACGCGAGCGGACGCCTCGCGAGCGTGAGCGTCGACCTCACGCCCGAGGACAACAGCGTCGCCGACGGCAAGGCCTACCTCACCACCTACACCTACGACGGGGCGAGCACGCGCCTCGCGAGCGTGAGCCAGAGCGACGGCACGCGCCTGTCCTTCAGCTACGTGCAGACCGGCACCGAACACCGGGTGGCGAGCGTGGCCGATGCGCTGGGCCACACCACCCGCTACAGCTACGACACCGCGAACCGGCGCACGATGGTGACGGATGCGCTCGGGCGCGTCAGCACCTACACCCACGACGCCCAGGGCCGGCTCACCCGCATCGAAGGCCCGCCGATCGCGGACGGGGGCGGCCAGCCGCAGGGCCCGCAAACCCGCCAGTTCAGCTACAACGAACGCGGCGACGTGCTGCAGGTGATCGACGCCGAAGGCCGCGCGACGCTCATGCAGTACGACGCCATGGGCAACCTCGTGCTGCAGCGCGATGCGGCGGGCAACACCGTGCGGCGCAGCTACGACGCGCGCAACCGTCTGGTGGCGCAGACACTCCACGCGGCGCCCGATCCGGATGGCGACGGCGCGCAGCAGGCCAGCCAGCCGATGAGCACGCGCTACGTCCATGCGAGCGCGACCGGCGACCGGCTGCGCTTCGTGATCAGCGCCGAGGGGCGTGTGACCGAACATCGCTACGACGCGTACGGCCAGCGCACCGCAACGATCAGCTATGCCGGCGGCACCTACCCCGCGGCCGCGCTGGCCGCCCTGGGCAGCGACGCCGCCCCCACCGAAGCCCGGATGGAGGCCTGGGCCGCCGCGCAGGACAAGACCCGCACGGCACGCACCGACCGCAGCTACGACGCGCGCGGCCAGCTGCAAAGCGAGACCGTCTACGCCGCCGTCGCCGCCAGCGGCGCCGGGGTGGCCGACGGCACGCAAGGCCTCACCCGCTACGTGTACGACCACGCCGGGCGGCTGCTGAGCAGCGTGAGCGCGGCCGGCGGCCAGACGCAGTACGTCCACGACGGCCTGGGCCGCCTGATCGCGAGCACCGATGCGCTGGGCCATGTGACCCTCACGCGCTACGACGACGCGGCCAACAAGACCCTCGTCACCTCGGCCAACGGCCTGATCACGACCAGCGCCTACGACCAGGCCGGACGACTCGTGAGCGTGATGCACGCGGATGCGCAGAGCACGCAGCTGGGCACGACGCGCTACTTCCATGACGCCGAGGGGCGGCTGCGCATGACCGAGGATGCGACCGGCGTGCGCACGCACAAGCTCTATGACGAGGCGGGGCGGCTGGTGGCGGACATCGATGGAGAAGGGAACCTCGTCGAGTATTCCTACGACCGCGACGGCCGTCTCGTACGAACGCGGGCATTGACCGGCGCCTCCGAGACCGGGGCGCGGCTCCGCTTGCGCCTGGTCGACGCAGCGGGGCGGCCGGTTGATGTGAACCTGGCCACTGTCGAGCAGTACGGGTACAACGAAAGCCAGCGCAGTTGGCGCCTCTACGACGCGGCCGGTCGCTTGATCCGAACCATCGACACGGCCGGCGCCGTCACGGATATCCGCTACGACGGCGCATCGCGCATCGTCGCCCAGGTCCGCTATGCGACCTTCATCAACATCGCGTCGAGCCAGACGTACCCCAGCCTGGCCCAGACACAGCCGCCCACCAGTTCCCAAGAGGATCGAATCACACGCCATCACTACGACGATGACGGGCTGCTGCTCGCCACCGTCGATGGCGAGGGCTATGTCACCGAGTACCGCCATGACGCGGCCGGCCGCCAGATCGAGAAGATCGCCTACGCGAACCGCGGCAGCGCCTCCGACACGCTCGTGCTGCCCCCGGCCAGCGCCGAGGATCAGCGCAGCCTCACGCTCTACAACGCGCGCGGCCAGGTCGCCGGCGAGATCGACGCCGAGAACTACCTCACCGAGCATGTCTACGACGCGGCCGGGCGCCTGACGCAGACCGTGCGCTACGCGAGCCGCGTGGCGGTGAGCGTCACACCTGCAAGCACGCTGGCGACGATCCGTCCGTCCGCCAGCGCCCACGACCAGAGCACCCAGCGCGCCTACGACGCGCTCGGCCGGCTCACGCACGAAGTCAACGCCGAAGGCACCTTCACCACCTATGCCTACGACAGCATGGGCCGGCTCACGCAGACCGTGCGCGCCGCCTACACCGAGGAGGCGCGCACTCTGCAGTCGCGCCACGACCTGCTGGGGCGATTGACCGGCGAACTCACGGCCGAAGGCGCGGCCCTGCTCACCGGCCACCTGACCCAGGCCGAGATCGATGCCATCTGGCGCCAGTACGGCCTCACGCACACCTACGACGCGGCGGGCCGGCGCACCAGCACCACCGATCAGAACGGCGTCAAGACCCTATTCTTCTACGACGCCGACAGCCGTCTCACGCTCACCGTCAATGCGCTGGGCGAAGTGCACTCGATCGAGTACGACGTGCTGGGGCGACGCACGGGCGAGAGGCGCTATGCCAAACGTCTGGACTCCAGCATCCTGAGTACGCTGACTGGGGCGAACGCAGGCGGCCTGGCATCTTCCGTCCTGTCGCCAACGACCGTCTACAACGCGCTCTACGACTACGAGCTCGACAGCTCCGTCGACTATCAATACGTCCTCGGAAAGAGACGCAACGAGCACTTCAACTCGGGGCGCTCCATCTTCATTAACGGCAATGCCTTCGGCGAAGCCATGTGGGAGATGAGCGTCAATGCGGGGCAGACGCAAGATCGTATTTCCTACTACGACCGGCGCGGGCTGCGGCTCAGTGCCCAGACACGGCCCGGCTCTTCCATGGCGTCGGTAGGAAGCCACCAGCCCTATGCGCGACCGGCCACGTTCCTGAATGAGACATGGACCTACGATGCGTTCGGGCGCGTGGTCGAGTCCAGGGATGCCAACCAGAACGCGACCCGCTTCGCCTACGACAAGCTCGGCCGCGTCATCCAGACCGTCGATCCGCTCAACGCCAGGCGCACCACCGCCTACGACGCCTTCGGCCGCACGCTGACCCAGACCGATGCGCTGGGCCACACCACCCGCACCAGCCACGACCCCGCGAACCGCAGCATCACCACCACCACGCCCGAAGGCGTGAGCGTCACCACGCGCTACAACCGGCATGGCGAGGTGATCAGCGTGACCGATGGCCGCGGCAACACGACCCGCTACACCTACGACCCGAACGGCCGCCTGGTGCAGACCACGGCACCCTCGGGGACCACCAGCAGCGCCTACGACCGCGCCGGCCAGCTCATCGCGACGACCGATGCCAACGGCACGCCGATCGTCCACACCTACGACGCCGCGGGCCGCCAGCTCACGCGCCGCGTGGACCCGCTGGGCCTGAACCTCACGACCCGCTACGAGTACGACGGCAAGGGTCAGCAGGTACGCGTCACCGACCCCAAGGGGGTCGTCACGGTCAATGCCTTCGATCGCACCGGGCTCATCTCGGCAACGGTCGATCCGCAGGGGCTGAACCTGCGCACGTCCTTTGTCTACGACGGCGCAGGCAATGTCCTGAGCGTTACCCAGCCCAACGCTTCGGTGACCCGGTACACCTACGATTCCCTGGGACGTCGTGTCACCGAGCAGATCGACCCCTCGGGCCTCAACCTCACGCGCCACTACCTCTACGACGCCAACGACAACGTCGTCTCCAGCGCGGACGCGAACGGCAACCTCACGCTTCACGCCTACGACGCCAACGACCGCCTGGTCTACACGGTCGATCCGCTCGGGCAGGTGACCCGCCATGAGTACGACGTCGAAGGCCGGTTGATTCGCACCACGCGCCATGCGGCGGTGATCCCTGCCGCCACCCTCGGCACCTGGCGCGCCGATCTGAAGCTTGGATATCCGCGCACGCCCAGCGTCGCCGACATCTCCTCCGTCCTCACCCCCCAGCCCGCCGACATCACCGACTCCCGCCGCTACGGCCCGGACGGACGGCTGCGCTTCAGCGTCGACGGCACCGGCGCGGTGGTCGAGTACCGCTACGACGCCAACGGCAACCTCATCGAGGAACGCGCCTACGCCCAGCGCATCGACCTCGCGGGCTGGACCCCCGCCACCGACCCGCAGCCCGCCCCCGACGCGGCCCGCGATGCGCGCATGCGCAAGGTCTACGACGCAGCCAACCGCCTCGCGTGGAGCGTCGACGGCACCGGCGCGGCCACGCGGTACCTCCACGACCCCAACGGCAACCTCGTCGAGCAGCGCCGCTACGCCATCGCGCTCGACCCGAGCCGGCTCGCCGCCTGGGACGGTGCGAGCGCACCGCCCGTGGCCGCCGACGACGCGAGCGATGAACGCCTTCGCAGCGTCTACGACAGCGCCAACCGCCGCGCCTGGGAGATCGACGGCACCGGGGCGCTCACGCGCTACGCCTACGACGCCGGCGGCCAGCTCGTCGAGCGCATCGCGTATGCCACGCCCGTTCCCGCCGGCACCGCGGCGGACGGCGCCGCCCTGGCCGCGGCCGCCGCCCTCGTGGCCAACGCCGCCACCGATGCCCATGAGCGCCATGCCTACGACGCCGCCGGGCGCCTCGCCTGGAGCGTCGACGGCACCGGCGCGGTCGTGCGGCGCCGCCACGACGCCAACGGCCAGCTCGTGCAGACGATCGCCTACGCCAACGCCATCGGTGGCGCCGCCGCGCCCGAGAGCGTGGCCGCCAGCGCCGCCGACCGGATCACCGAACAGGCCTTCGACGCCGCCGGCCGCCTGCGCTTCATCGTGGACGCGATGGGCGCGATCACCGAGCAGACCCATGACGCCAACGGCAACGTCATCGCCCGCCGCAGCTACGCGAGCCCGATCGCGGCGCCCGAGCGCGCCGGCGCACGCACGCGCGCGCGGATCGAGGCGGCGCTCGTCGCCCGCCCGGACAGCGACCGCACCGAACGCTTCCTGCACGACGCGGCCAACCGCCCGGTGTTCGCCGTCGACCCCCTGGGTGCGGTCACCGAGACCGTCCACGACGGCCTCGGCCGCGCGCTGCAGACCCGCCGCTATGCGCGCACCGTCGATGCGACGGCCCTGAGCAACGCCACCACGCTGCCGGATCTGCGCAGCCGCCTCGTGCCCGATGCCGCCCAGGACCGCATCGAGCACCGGGTCTTCGACGCCGCCGGCCGCCTGCGCTGGCAGGTCGACGCCCTGGGCTTCGCGACGGCCCACGCCCACGACGGCGCCGGCCGCACCCTGGCCACCGTGCGCTACGCGCTGGCCCTGCCGGCCACCACGATGGCCACGATGGCCCACGGCGTGCGCCTCACCGAAGCGGCCCTCGCCGACGCCATTGCCGCCGCCCTCGTCGGCCATCCCGACGACCGCACCGAGACCTGGCGCCACGACGCCGCCGGGCGCGTGCTCGCCGCCACCGATGCCCTGGGCCGGAGCGAGCACACCACGTACGACGCGCTCGGCCGCAAGCTCGCCTTCACCAACAGGAACGGCGCCACCTGGACCTACGTCCACGATGCGGCCGGCCACCTCGTGGAGGAGCGCTCGCCCGAGGTCGAACTGGTCGCCGTCGTGCCCGGCGCGGACGGCAAGCTGCGCATCGACGGCGCCCACGGCGGCATGCATCGCGTGGTGACCCGCCTCGGCTACGACGCCCTGGGCCGCCTCACCCACCGCACCGAGGCCGCCGGCCGTCCCGAGGCGCGCACCACCCGCTACGAGTACGACCCGCTCGGGCGCCAGGTGCGCACCTTCTTCCCGCCCGTGGGCGTGTACCACGCGGCCGGCGAAGACATCACGACCAACGGCGGCGCGAGCGTCGCCTCGCGCGTGGAGACCACGGAGATCCTCTACAGCGAAGTCAGCTACGACGCGCTGGGCAACGCGGTGCGCAACCGCGACGTGGCCGGCCAGTTCAGCCACAAGGCCTACGACCTCGCGGGCCGGGTGGCCTACGACATCGATGCGCTGGGCTTCGTCACGGGCTACACGCACGACGCCCTGGGCAACATCACCGAGCGGGTGCGCTACGGGCAGCAGGCCGCCGCGCTGGCCGCACAAGCCGCGCAGGCCGGGGCGCACGCCCCGGGCGGCCTCGGCAAGGCCGAGGTCGATGCGGTGGTGCTGGCCCCGAGCGCCGACCACAGCCAGGACCGCCGCATCCGCTCGACCTACGACCGCGCGGGCCGCGTGCTCGAAGTGCGCCAGCCCCAGGGCTCCACCTGGGACCCCACGGCCGCGGCCGGCCAGCAGGCGGGCCACGCCTCGGCGCGCACGCGCCACACCTGGAACGCCTTCGGCGAGCGGGTGCAGGTGGCCGAGCTGCACAACCCGATCGAGGACACCTGGGCCGTCACCACGCACCTGTACGACCGGCGCGGCCAGGAGGCCATGACCATCGACGCGATGGGCTTCGTCACCCACCAGGCCTTCGATGCGGCCGGCAACGTCATCAGCCGCACCGAGTACGCCCGGGCCCTGGCGAGCACGGCCGACTGGGGCGGGCTCATCCATGGGGGCACCTGGAGCGGGCTGAAGTCCGGCGCGGTGATGGCCCTGCCGGCCCTGCAGGCCCATGCGGACGATCGCACCGTCCTGAGCGTCTACGACAACGTGACGGAGTACCTCAGCGCCGATGCGGTGAAGAACACCTTCACGAAGACGGTGAACACGCTCGATCGCGCCGACGGCTACAAGCTGCTGACGAGCGTGAGCGAGACGACCGGCACCCAGGGCCAACTGCTCTCGCGCGGGGGCCTGGGCTACAGCCATGACGCCAACGGGCATCTGCGCCACATCGGCGATGCGGGGCAGGTGCAGAACCCGACGCTGCGCTCGCAGCACTTCGTCAACGATGCGCAGGGCAATGCCCTGCAGTCCTACTACACGGACGCGGCGGACAGGCCATGGGATCCCTCCCCCCCCCGCGCCTGCCGAGCCGGTGCATCGACAGCGGCAGCTGATCGTCAACGGGGAGGTGCTCGGGCGCTACGGCAAGACGGCTGACTCGCGCTTCAGCGCTGCGGGGCTGGAGGGCCATGGCGTACCGGGCTTCTGGGAGACCTCGGACTTCAGCTTCGGCTATGCGCCGATCAACGGACGCTATCCGGCGGGCAGTCCGGGGACCTATGCGGTGGGGGCGAACGACACGCTCAAGGGGATTGCCAAGGGGGCATATGGAGATGCGAGTCTCTGGTACCTGATTGCGGATGCCAATGGGTTGGCGAGCAATGCGGATCTGCGGGCCGGGCAGGTGCTGACGATTCCGAGTGCGGTGCCGAGCGGCAACAACGCGGAGAGCTTCAGGCCGTACGACCCGAGCAGGATCCAGAACGGGTCGCCGACGATGATGGCGATGCCGCAGGACCAGGGGGGGTGTGGGGCGGCGGGGCAGGTGATCGTGGTGGTCGTTGCCGTCATCGCGACGATCTATACGACGGGTGCATTGAGTGGGGTCGCCGGACCACTGGGCAGCACGATGAGTGCGGGACTTGGTGTCGTGACCGGTGGTGCGGCGGGGGGCGCCGTCGGTGCGGCCGCCGCTGCGGGCTTGGGAACGGTGGGGACGATCGGGGTGGCGGCGACCGCTGCGGCCGTGGGGTCCGCCGTGAGCCAGGGGGTGGGCATTGCGATCGGGGCGCAAGAGGACTTCAGCTGGAAGCAGGTCGCGCTCTCGGCGGCGAGTGCGGGTGTCACGGCCGGGATCGGCGGCTCCATGCCGCTGGGCAGTGCTGCGGGCGAGACGGCCAATGCGGTGGCGCGTGCGGCCATCGGCAATGCGATGACGCAGGGCATCGCGGTGGTGACGGGGCTGCAGGACCAGTTCGACTGGCGAGGGGTGGCGGCTGCGGCGGCTGGGTCGGCGGTGGGGCAGGCGACGGCCCATGCGGTCGGGCCTGCGCTCAGCTACTCGGACTTCGGGCGGTTCGCGACGCGGGCCGTCAGCAGTGTTGCGGCGGGGGTGACCGTTGCTGCGATGCGAGGTGGGCGGGTCAATGCAACGCAGGTCGCCGTGGATGCGTTTGGGAATGCGGTCGGGTCATCCATTGCGGAGGCGGCGGGGCAAATCGGAGTTCCGTCGCCGGTAAGCGCGGAGGAACGAGCCGGCATCCTGGGCATGTTTGCCGACGGTCCTGGCGATGATGCGCTGCGATTCAACGGGCGAACGTTTTCTGAAGACATGGCCCTGCGGCAAGCGGCGAGCAACGCGTACGGACTATCTCGTGGTTCATCGGGACACGATCGTTGGCTTCTACCTGCCAGCCGAGTCCCGTTTTTCACCACTAGAACCAACCGTCAAATTACCTCAGGGAGTTTTTCAATGAAGCGAACATTTCTCAAGCTCGCCGCAATCGGCGCATGCACTGTCGTTTTCGCGGGATGCGCGTCAGGCATCAAACAACGCGACATGGCGGATTCAATGCCCAGCCTCAAGTCGGGGGAGGGCCGTGTGTACTTCTTCCGTTCGTCTTCCCTCATGGGTGCGGCGATCCAGCCTGATATTCGGCTCAACGGGCAGGTCGTCGGCACCTCCAAGCCGGGCGGCTTCTTCTATGTGGATCGACCCGCAGGGAACTATGTGGCATCCACGTCGACGGAGACGGAAAAGACGGCTAGCTTCGTCCTTGGCGCGGGAGAGACCAAGTACGTCCGAACTTCGCCCTCCTTCGGCGTCGTCGTCGGTCGAATTGTTGTGGAGCTGGAATCGGCTGAAAAGGCCAATGCCGAATTGCCGTCGCTGAGCTACACGGGCACCGTCGCCAGCAACTGACGGATGGACGGGCAACCGGTGGTGTGAAGGACGCTTCGCGCAAGTTGTCGCGATCACCGGTGGCGGCCCAGTTGCTTCAGCAGTTGCACCCGAATGCCTGCACGCGGGGTGGTTCGACGCTCGCTGGGCCAACATGGCAATTTGTCCTCGCACTCCCAAACTGCAGGACGAATGTTTCGAATTCACGCACTCCGCCGAACAACAAACCTCCTTGACCTGCGCTGATCTTCCGCCAAGAATTCGCGCCGCACGGCGGCATCCTCAGAGGGAGGTTGAGCAGCGATGCACAGGGAGAAGAAAACAATGGGTGACCACGAGTTGCCTGCGGCGCACGCACGCCGCATGGGCCTGGAGTACAGCGGGGTATCTGACGGCGCATCCATGCGCCCGAGACATCTGCCGGTCGAACTCTCCGTCCGTTCACTCCAGGGCTTCTATGCGCGCGTCCTCGAGTCGGCGCAAACGGTGCCGCTTGAAGAAGCGGCACGCCCCATCGGAGTGGGTGGCGATCGGGGTTGGCCCTCGCGGGGTGAGGACCCGATTCACTGCCGCGTCCCGTTGACCGAAGAGGATCAATCCGTCCTCCACAATCTTTCCAAGGCGGACATCAGGGCCAACGGCTCGTCCGGCGCCGGCGATGTCCGTGTCGTCGGCCGCATCATTCCCGATGTCGTGCAAGGCAACAGGATCGACTTGCGAATCGAGCTCGCCGACGCCCGCCAGCTACCCGCTGCAGCGGATCGCGTTCAGACACGAGGGCTCGAGCGCGACGCCCTGGAGCAGGTCAAGAGTCAACGCCGGGCCACCGCAGCGTTCCCCGCCAAGGACCGCATTTCCATCACGGTGATTTCCGCATGCGGAACCAGAACCTTCGCCGCCTTCACCGAGCCGCTTCGCGACGCCCAGGCCGACATCGCTTGCGTGGACGTCGCCTACAGCGCCAGCGATATCAGCAAGGCCATCCAGGACGCTCAGGGCAGCGATGTTCTCGCCCTGATGCGGGGCGGCGGCTCGCCGGAGCAGCTTCGCGTCTTCGACAGCCCGGAGGTCGTCGAGGCAATGGCCGGCCATCAGGGATACCGGGTCGTTGGCCTGGGGCATGCGCATCGATCCCACCTGGTCGATCTGCTCGCGGACTATGTGGGAAGCACACCCGCAGGCGCGGGCGCCCATGTGCGCCTCCAGTTGAATTCAAGGACACGCATCGTGGCGGCCGCTCGCCATTCGTCGAATAGCCATGCACAACGGCGCGCGGACCACATCCATCAGATGGCCTCGCTCGAGGTCGAGTTCGAACGCATCGTCACCAGATACCGCGCATGGCTCATTCGCACCGCAGCCGCCTTGCTCGGATGCGTCGCGTTCGTTGCATGGCAGATGTGGACGTAGCGCCCGCTTCTCATCGCCTGCGGCGAAGTCGGTGCGCATGGCGCGGCTCCTTCCTCCCCTCCCTCCCCTTCCTCCCCTTGCCCGCGCCACCAAAAAAAAAGGCTTCCTATCGGAAGCCCGAACGCCCCTTTCACAGGACAGCCGGCGGTGGATCGTTAGAGATCCGGGAGAGAACCGGCCGGCCGATTCTATCGAAGGGACATCGCCAATGGATAGCTGGAAAGGTAGCTCTTGCGGCATCCGCGCAACAGGCATCCATGCATGGATCGACGAGGCCGGCCCAGCCCCACAGGCCTCCCTCGCTTGCGTCAGATCAAGGTCTGCGCAGCGCACCTGCATTAGCCTTCATCACATCGGCGCTCGAAGGCGCGCATTCGCAATGATGGAGATTCGCGATGTGCATGGAAATGCTGCAGAAGCTCGTGAATGGGCAGCTTTCATTCACGGTGGCCGGCTTGTCCGAGATCGACAAGCTGCGGCTGCTCGACGCCGCCGGCCTCGTGAAGGCCTACATTCCGCCCGTGCACGCGGATATTGACGACGCGGCCCGGCAGGACCCGGCGCAGGTCATCGAAATCACTCCGCGAGGCAGGAGGGCCTTGATCCGGATGCCGGACGAGCGGCTGCAGATGCCGCGCTGGCATTGATCTCCCACCGCACCGGCGGCCCTGCCCTGAATTGCTGCCAGCCATGACGCACGCCAGCCTGACCATCATTCGTCAAGAGCACCGGGCACTGTCTGCCATGCTGCGCTCGACCGTTCTGCTGCTCGACGAGCACCGCCGGCGCGACACGCTGCCGGACTTCGGCGCGTTGCGCGCCATGCTGTTCTACGTCGACGAGTTCCCCGAGAAGCTGCACCATCCCAAGGAAAGCCAGCTCTTGTTCGAAAGCTTGCGCCGGCGCAGTGCGCAGGCCGATGCCATCCTGGAGCGCCTCGACCGCGAGCATGCACGCGGGGAGCAGGCGATCCGCGAGCTCGAGCATCTGCTGCTCGGCCTTGAAGTGATGAGCGACACCGACCAGCGCGCCGAGCGCTACGACGCGTTCCACACGACTTTCAGTTCGTACGTGCGCTTCTATCTCGAACACATGCACATCGAGGAAAGAGAAGTGCTGCCGCTGGCCGAGGAGCTTCTCGACGCCGGCGATTGGGAAGAGATCGACGCGGCCTTCCTGACAAACCGCGATCCGCTGGTGGGCTACGAAGCCGACGAAGCGTACCGGCCGCTGTTCAAGAAGATTCTCGATGTGCTGGGGCGGTCCAACGGCGTTGGAGCGAACATCGGCTCCGTGCTGGAGGCGCTGTCGGGTACCGCGCCGCCGAAGTTCCCGGGCGGGTCGTCGAGCTCGTCCTGACCGCCGGCAGGAGCCGGCCTGCGGCCCCCGGCTCCCGCCAAACGGCATGGAGTCAATGCGCTATTGAACCAGCGGCGTGTCCGCCGCGTCGAGTTCGACACCCTCGATCACAGCCTCGCCTGCGAGCAACTGCAGGCATTGGCGCAGCGCCGCCACATAGGTCTGCTGGCGCAGGGCCATCTCGACCGCCCCGCGCACCGTCTCGAAGGGCTGGGCCACGCCGGGCTCGCGCGCGAGCACTTCCACCACATGCAGGCCGAAGCGGCTGTGCACGAGGCGTGGGAGCACACCCACCTCGACGTGGCCGAACAACTCGCGCGCCAGTTCGGGGGCGCAGTCGGTGGCCGCGAGCCAGCCGAGGTCACCGCCCTGGGCGCCGCTCGGGCAATTGGAGAGTTCGCCGGCAGCCTTGGCGAAGCCGTCTGCGCCACTGCCGTCATGGCAGCGCACATCGAGCAGGCAGGCCTCGGCCCGTTGGCGCAGCGCGACGACGTCCACGCCGGGTGCCACGGCAAAGAGGATGTGCCGCACGTTCACGCGCTCGCCGGTGCGGTAGCGCGCCGGGTTGGCGGCGTGGTGACGGCGGCAGGCTTCTTCCGAAGGATCGGGCAGGTTCAGCGCGCGCTCGAGCCAGGCTTCGATCGCCAGTGATGCGGCTTCGCTGATCGCGCCATCGCTGCCGGGCACCGGATCGGCCGCATCGAGCAAGCCGTCTCGCATCGCCGCCTGGCGCAGCAGCTCCGTGCAGGCGCGCTGGCGCAGCGACTCGGCGGAGATCGAGTCCCCGGCCGCATTCAGCGGAATGCCGTTGATGCTGGACACCGCCGCATCGGCCGGGGCGCAGGCGGAGGCGGATACGGGTCCGGATGTCGATGCGGCTGCGCACGCGCAGGCCGACGAGGAGCATTCGTTGTGCATGTCTGGTTTCCTTCAGGCGCCGGGCTGTTGCGGCTGGTTCTGGCCGGGCGGCAGGTTGAGCCGCCGGCTGCGCACCACCTGGTGGGGGCGGAACAGGTAGGCGACGGTGGCGAAGCCGCTCCACACGTGCACCAGGCGGCTGAACGGGAACAGCAGGAAGATGGTCATGCCGAGGATGAGGTGAATCATGTAGGGCCAGTCCAGCGTCACCAAGGCGTCGGCGTTGGGTCTGAAGGTGACGATGCGCTGCGCCCAGTCGGCCAGGATCAGCATCGTTCCGGCGTCGGTATGGCCGATGGAATACGGCAGGGTCACGAGGCCGATGACCAGTTGCACCCAGAGGATCAGCAGGATGGCGATGTCGGTGCGGTGGCTGGTCAGGCGGATGCGCGGATCGAAGATGCGCCGGTGCAGCAGCAGGCTCAGGCCGACGAAGCAGATCGCGCCGGCCGCGCCGCCCGAGTACACGGCCAGCCGCTGCTTGGCCTCCGCGCTGATGAAATGCTCGTACAGCCAGTGCGGCGTGAGCAAGCCCACCAGATGCCCGAAGAACAGGAACAGGATGCCGATGTGGAACAGGTTGCTGCCCCAGCGCAGCGAACCGGTGCGCAGCATCTGCGAGGAGTCGCTCTTCCATGTGTACTGGTCGCGGTCGAAGCGCGCCAGGCTGCCCATGAGGAACACCGCCATGCAGATGTACGGATAGACATTGAAGAAGAAGTTGTGCAGGTAGGACAGAACGGGGTTCATGTGGCCACTCCTGATGTCGGGTTGGATGAGGTGGCCGGCGCGCGCGCGGGCCGCACCACGTGGATCGGCTGGGGCTGGCCCGGCCTGGCCTGGCCCTTGGACGAACAGCCGTCGAAGGCCGCGGGCTCGGCCCAGGTTTCGTCCAGCGGCTCTTCGTCCGCCGGCTTGACGGGCTGCGCCTTCTCGCCCGCGAGTTCGAGCAGCGCGCCGAGCACGCTCGCATAGGCACTGTCGCGCTGCGCCAAAGCGCCGAAGATCGCATTGAGGATGTGTGCCATCTCGCCGAGGAAGGCCCTGGCCTCGCGCGGCGGCTGGGTCGAGACGAATTCCAGTACCGCGGGAAGGTAGTCGGGCAACTCGCCTTCCGCGAGGATCAGGCCGGCCTTCTCGTAGGTCTGGCCCAGGTCGATCATGGCCGGACCGCGCTCGCGCGAGTCGCCGTGCACATGCTCGAAGAGGTGCAGCGAGGTCGCGCGCCCCTGGTCGAACAGCTCGACGTAGTCGGCTTCGGCTTCGAGCGGGTCCGCGCGCTGCAACCGCTGCATCAGCGCATCGAGTTCGGCCCGGCGCGCATCGGACAGCACGCGCTCGTCGCGCAGAAGCTGCCTCATCTCCGGCAGGTCGTCGCGCAGCCGGTCATCGGGGTAGGCGATCAGCGCCGCGAGGACGCGCAGGCTCGTCGCCATCGGCAGGGGGGCATGGAGTCCGAACATGCTCACACCTGCGCCTTGATCGGGATGGTGCGCTTCTTCTCGCTGCCGAAGAGGCTGGTCTCGCTGATGCCTTCCGAGCAGCCGTTGCCGAAGCTGAATCCGCAACCGCCGCGCACGTTGAAGGTGTTCTCCGCGTACTCGCGGTGGCTCGAGGGGATCACGAAGCGGTCCTCGTAGTTGGCGATCGCCATCACCCGGTACATCTCCTCCACCTGGGCCTGGCTGATGCCGACCTGGTCCAGCACGGCCTGGTTGATGTGTCCGTCCACATGCTTGCCGCGCTGGAAGGCCCGCATGGCCAGCATGCGTTCCAGCGCCCGGATCACCGGCACGGTGTCGCCCGCCGTCAGGAGGTTGGCCAGGTACTTGACCGGGATGCGCAGCTGGTTGACATCGGGGATCTCGCCGTTGGCGCCCATATGCCCCGCGTTGGCCGCGGCGCTGATGGGCGACAGCGGCGGCACATACCAGACCATGGGCAGCGTGCGGTACTCGGGATGCAAAGGCAGCGCCACGCGCCACTGCACCGCCATCTTGTAGACGGGGCTGTTGCGGGCCGCTTCCATCCAGCTGTCGGGTATGCCGTCGATGCGCGCCTGGGCGATCACCTTCGGGTCGTTCGGATCGAGGAAGATGTCGAGCTGCGCGCGATACAGGTCGCGGTCGTGCTCGACGCTCGCCGCCTCCTGGATGCGATCGGCGTCATACAGCAGCACGCCCAGGTAGCGGATGCGGCCGACACAGGTCTCGCTGCAGACGGTCGGCTGTCCGGCCTCGATGCGGGGGTAGCAGAAGATGCACTTCTCGGCCTTGCCGCTTTTCCAGTTGTAGTAGATCTTCTTGTAGGGGCAGCCGCTCACGCACATGCGCCAGCCGCGGCACTTGTCCTGGTCGATCAGCACGATGCCGTCTTCCTCGCGCTTGTAGATCGAGCCCGAGGGGCACGAGGCCACGCAGGCCGGATTCAGGCAGTGTTCGCACAGGCGCGGCAGGTACATCATGAAGGTGTTCTCGAACTGCCCGTAGATGTCCTTCTGGATGTCGTCGAAGTTCCGGTCCTTGCTGCGACCGGCGAATTCGCCGCCGAGGATTTCCTCCCAGTTCGGGCCCCACACGATCTTGTCCATCTGCATGCCGGTGATCAGGCTGCGCGGGCGGGCCGTCGGCGTGGCCTTCATCTCGGGCGCCGACTGCAGGTGCTGGTAGTCGAAGGTGAAGGGCTCGTAATAGTCGTCGATCTCGGGCAGGTTCGGGTTGGCGAAGATGCGCATCAGCAGCTTCCACTTCGCCCCCTGCCGCGGCTCGATCGCGCCGTTGGCCTTGCGCACCCAGCCGCCGTTCCACTTGTCCTGGTTCTCCCATTCCTTGGGGTAGCCGATGCCGGGCTTGGTCTCGACGTTGTTGAACCAGGCGTACTCCATGCCGGGGCGGCTGGTCCAGACGTTCTTGCAGGTGACGGAGCAGGTGTGGCAGCCGATGCACTTGTCGAGGTTGAGCACCATGCCAATTTGCGCGCGGATCTTCATGCGACTTCTCCCTGGGCCTGCACGGGCCGGATGAGTTCCTCGGCGACCGGCGTGTCGAGCCAGTCGATCCTGTTCATCTTGCGCACGACCACGAACTCGTCGCGGTTGGTGCCGATGGTTCCGTAGTAGTTGAAGCCGTAGCTCAACTGCGCGTAGCCGCCGATCATGTGCGTGGGCTTGAGCACGATGCGCGTCACCGAGTTGTGGATGCCGCCGCGCGTGCCGGTGATCTCGGAACCCGGCGTGTTCACGATCTTCTCCTGCGCGTGATACATCATCACCATGCCGGGCTTGACCCGCTGGCTCACCACCGCGCGGGCGGCGATGGCGCCGTTCACGTTGAACAGCTCGATCCAGTCGTTGTCCACGATGCCGGCGCGCTTCGCATCGTCCTCGCTGAGCCAGACGCAGGGCCCGCCGCGGCTGAGCGTGAGCATGATCAGGTTGTCGGTGTAGGTCGAGTGGATGCCCCACTTCTGGTGCGGCGTGATGAAGTTCAGCGCAATCTCGACGTTGCCGTTGGGCTTGATGCCCTGGATGCCGGCCGTGGTCTTCAGGTCCACCGGCGGGCGGTAGGTGCAGAAGCCCTCGCCGAAGGCGATCATCCACGGGTGGTCGATGTAGAACTGCTGGCGCCCGGTGAGGGTGCGCCACGGGATCAGCTCGTGCACATTGGTGTAGCCGGCGTTGTAGGAGACGGTTTCGCTCTCGATGCCGCTCCAGGTCGGCGAGCTGATGATCTTGCGCGGCTGCGCCTGGATGTCGCGGAAGCGGATCTTCTCGTCCTCGCGATGCAGCGCCAGGTGCGTGTGGTCGCGCCCGGTCTGCCGGCCCAGCGCCTCCCAGGCCTTGACCGCCACATGGCCGTTGGTCTCGGGCGCGAGCATCAGCACGACCTCGGCCGCGTCGATGTCGCTCTCGATCTTCGGCATGCCGCAGGTCGCGCCCTCCTCCGTCACGAGGCCGCTCAGCTCACCGAGCTGCTTCACCTCCGTGTGGGTATCCCAGGCGATGCCCTTGCCGCCGTTGCCGACCTTCCCCATCAGCGGGCCGAGTGCGGTGAAGCGCTTGTAGAGGTTCGGATAGTCGCGCTCCACGACCTGCAGGTTCGGTGCGGTCTTGCCCGGGACCAGATCGCACTCGCCACGCTTCCAGTCGTGCACCGACAAGGGCTGGGCGAGTTCGGCCGGGCTGTCGTGCATCAGCGGGGTCAGCACCAGGTCGCGCTCGACGCCCAGGTGTCCGACGCAGATCTCGCTGAACTTCTTCGCGAAGCCCTTGTAGATCTCCCAGTCGCTGCGCGACTGCCAGGCCGGATCGACCGCGGTGGACAGCGGATGGATGAAGGGATGCATGTCGCTGGTGTTGAGGTCGTTCTTCTCGTACCAGGTGGCGGTGGGCAGCACGATGTCGCTGTACATGCAGGTCGTGCTCATGCGGAAGTCGAGCGTGACCAGCAGGTCCAGCTTGCCCTCTGGCGCCCTGTCGTGCCACACGACCTCTTCGGGTTTCGCTTCCTCCGCGCCGAGGTCCTTGCCCTGCACGCCGTTGGTGGTGCCCAGCAGGTGCTTGAGGAAGTACTCGTGGCCCTTGCCGCTGGAGCCCAGCAGATTGGAGCGCCACACGAACATGTTGCGCGGCCAGTTGTCCGGATGGTCGGGATCGGTGCAGCTCATCTTCAAGGCACCGTCCTGCAGTGCCCGGACGGCATAGTCCTTCGCATCCATGCCGGCGGCCTGCGCGTCGCGCACCACCTGCAGCGGGTTGGTCTGCAATTGCGGCGCGCTCGGCAGCCAGCCCATGCGCTCGGCGCGCACGTTGTAGTCGATCATGCTGCCGCCATAGGCTTTCTTGTCGGCCAGCGGGGAGACCAGTTCGTCCATGCCCAGCTTCTCGTAGCGCCACTGATCGGTGTGGGCATAGAAGAAGCTGGTGCTGTTCATCTGGCGCGGCGGGCGGATCCAGTCCAGCGCGAAGGCCAGCGCGGTCCAGCCGGTCTGGGGGCGCAACTTTTCCTGGCCCACGTAGTGCGACCAGCCTCCGCCGCTCTTGCCGATGCAGCCGCACATCATCAGCATGTTGATGACGCCGCGGTAGTTCATGTCGCTGTGGTACCAGTGGTTCATCGCCGCGCCGATGATCACCATCGACCGGCCCTGCGTCTTGTGGGCGGTCTCGGCGAACTGGCGCGCCACCGCGATCACCTGCGCGCGCGGCGTGCCGGTGATGCGCTCCTGCCAGGCCGGCGTGTAGGGCGTGTCGTCGTCGAAGCCGCTCGCGGCCATCTCGCCGGGCAGCCCGCGCGCCACGCCGTAGTTGGCCACCTGCAGGTCGAACACGGTGGCCACCAGCGTCTCGCGATGTTCGCCCGCCTTGCCCAGCAGGATGCGCTGGACCGGCACGGTGCGCACCAGCACGTCGGCCTGTTCGTTGCCCGGGAAGTGCTGGCTCGCGATGCCGCCGAAGTAAGGAAAGCCCACGCGGGCCGTCTCCGTGCCCGGGTTCCTGCCTTCGAGCACGGACAGCCGGAGCTTCACCTCCTTGCCGTGCCGGGCCTCGCGGGCTTCGAGGTTCCACTGGCCCGCATCGGCGCGGCCGTCCGGGCCCCAGCGGAAGCCGATGGCGCCCTGTGGCAGCACCACCTTGCCGTCCTGGTCGAAGGCGACGGTCTTCCATTCGGGGTTGTTGGCCTGGCCGAGCTTGCCGTTGAAGTCGGACGCGCGCACGTAGCGGTCGGGCACCATGACCACTTCGCCGCCGGGGAGCGTGTGCTCCTTCAGCATCACCAGCATCGGCATGTCGGTGTAGCGGCGCACGTAGTCGTCGAAATAGGCGCTGCGCTGGCCGCCCCCGTCGGGGAAGTAGAACTCCTTGAGGATCACGTGGCCCATGGCCATCGCGACCGCGGCGTCGGTGCCCTGCTTCGGGTTCATCCAGATGTCGGCCAGCTTGGCGACTTCCGAGTAGTCGGGCGTGACGGCCACGGTCTTCGTTCCCTTGTAGCGCACCTCGGTGAAGAAGTGCGCGTCGGGCGTGCGCGTCTGCGGCACGTTGGAGCCCCAGGCGATGATGAAGGCCGCGTTGTACCAATCGGCCGATTCCGGCACGTCCGTCTGCTCGCCCCAGACCTGCGGGCTGCTCGGCGGCAGGTCGCAGTACCAGTCGTAGAAGCTCATGCACACGCCGCCGATGAGGCTGAGGTAGCGCGAGCCGGCGGCGTAGCTCACCATCGACATCGCCGGGATGGGCGAGAAGCCGATGATGCGGTCGGGCCCGTGCTTCCTGATCGTGTAGACATTGGCGGCGGCGACGATCTCGTTGACCTCGTCCCAGCTGGAGCGCACGAAGCCGCCGAGCCCGCGCACCTGCTGGTAGTCGCGGCGCTTGCCCTCGTCCTCCACGATCGAGGCCCAGGCGTCGACCGGATCGTGCGACAGGCGCGCCTCGCGCCAGGTCTTCAGCAGGCGCGCGCGCACCATCGGGTACTTCACGCGGTTCGCGCTGTAGAGGTACCAGCTGTAGCTCGCGCCGCGCGCACAGCCGCGCGGCTCGTGGTTGGGCATGTCCCAGCGCGTGCGCGGGTAGTCGGTCTGCTGGGTTTCCCAGGTGACGATGCCACCCTTGACGTAGATCTTCCAGGAGCAGGATCCGGTGCAGTTCACGCCATGCGTGGAGCGCACGATCTTGTCGTGCGCCCAGCGGTTGCGATAGGCGTCCTCCCAGGTGCGGTCTTCGCCGGTGGTGACACCGTGGCCGCCGGAGAAGCCTTCGCGCGGGGTCGAGAAGTAGGTGAGGCGATCGAGGAAATGGCTCATGGGGTTCTCCGCATCGGGGGCTCAGGGGTTCTTCACGTACGCGTTCGCGCGCAGATAGAACCACCAGTTGAGGATCAGGCACAGCGCGTAGAAGACCGCGAAGCCGTACATGGCGAGTTCCGGCGTGCCGGCCTTGATCTGCGCGCCGATGACCACCGGCGCGACGAAGGCGCCGTAGGCGGCGACCGCCGAGGTCCAGCCGAGCACGGGGCCGGCCTGCTGGCGATCGAAGATCACGCCGATCGTGCGGAAGGTGGAGCCGTTGCCGATGCCGCTCGCGGTGAACAGCACCACGAACAGCACCATGAAGAGCAGGAAGTACTGCTCGGGCGTGGCCGACTTGTAGGCCTGCAGCATGACCCAGCCCACCGCCGCCGACGCGAGCACCATCACCGCCGAGATGATCTGGGTGACGATCGATCCGCCGATGCGGTCGGAGATCCAGCCGCCCAGCGGGCGCACCAGCGCGCCGACGAAGGGACCGATCCAGGCATAGGTGAGCGCCGAGGGCGCGTTCGGATTCTTCAGCGTGTGCTGCATCACGCCCGCCGCATCCGGCACGTGGCTGATGCCGAAGATCACCGTGATCGACAGCGGCAGCGCCATCGAGAAGCCGATGAAGGAGCCGAAGGTCACGATGTAGAGGATCGTCAGCGCCCAGGTGTGCTTGTCGCGGAAGATCTCGAACTGCTTGGCGATGCTCTCCTTCATCACGCCGAAGGCGGCGAGCTTCATCACCGCCAGCGTGCCGACGATGATCAGCGGCACCGCGATCCACATGTTGATCAGGCCGAGCCCGGTGGGCGGCGGCAGGTACAGGTACAGGCCGATGCCGGCCGGCACGAAGGACAGCGTGTACAGCCAGATGATCTTGAGGAAGGCGACGATCGGCCCGCCCGTGTCCGGCGACACGGTCTTCAGGTTGTTCATGCCGAACCAGCAGACGGCGGCCAGCGGGATCAGCGAGAGCATCCAGGCGAAGCCTGCGTTCTGGATCCAGGTGGGCGTGCCGGCCGGGATCTTCCCGAAGATCCAGCCGCTGTCCTTGACCAGGGTCATCGGATCGCCGCCCAGGGGACCGAGCAGGCCCACCGTCATCACCAGCGGAATCACGATCTGCATGCCGGTCACGCCGAAGTTGCCCAGCCCCGCATTGAGTCCCAGTGCCGTGCCCTGCAGCCGCTTGGGGAAGAAGGGGCTGATGTTGGACATGGAGCTCGCGAAGTTGCCGCCGCCCACGCCCGACCACAGCGCCATGAGCTGAAAGGCCCACAGCGGCCAGTCCTTGTGCTGCAGCACGATGCCGGTGCCGATGGCCGGCGCCAGCAGCATCGCGGTGGTCAGGAAGATGGTGTTGCGGCCGCCCGCGAGACGAATCAGGAACGAGGCCGGGATGCGCATCGTCGCGCCGGCCAGCCCGGAGATCGCGGTGAGCGAGAACAGCTCGGCCTGGCTGAAGGGAAAGCCCAGGTTCAGCATCTGCACCGTGATGATTCCCCACATGCCCCAGACCGCGAAGCCGCACAGCAGACAGGGCACGGAGATCCAGAGATTGCGGTAGGCGATACGCTTGCCGGTGGCTTCCCAGAAGGCCTCGTCCTCGGGGCGCCAGTCCGTGATGTCGGCGCCGCCCGCGCGAGGCACGGCAACGCCGGGGTTGAGCGTGGTTTTCATGAAGACTCCTGCATCGAGTGCGGGGCGCCGGGGCCCTTGAGGCTGAAGGCGTGCGCGTGTTGACCCATGACCTCGGTGCCGCGCACCTCGGTCCAGTACATCCAGATGAGCGACACCCAGACCACGCCGTACATCAGCATGAAGGCGCTGGAGCGAATGCCGGTGAAGTCCATCAGCGCGCCGAACATGATCGGCAGCACGAAGCCGCCGAGCCCGCCGGCCAGGCCGACGATGCCGCTGATGGTTCCGATGTTGTCCGGATAGTCGTCGGCGATGTACTTGAACACCGAGGCCTTGCCGAACGCGAAGGAAATGCCGAGCAGGAACATCAGCCCGGTGAATGCATAGACGTTCAGGCCGATGTGGAAGGTCTTCGGGCCGCCGACGGTGGCGATCGTGAAGTCGGTCTGCGGATAGCTCAGCAGGAACAGGCAGATCCAGCTGACCCACATCACCCACCAGGTGACCGAATGCGCGCCGTACTTGTCGCTGAGCCAGCCGCCCACCGCGCGCAGCACACCGCCCGGCAGGGAGAAGCACGCGGCCAGCAGTGCCGCGGCGCGGATGTCCAGGCCGAACTCGCCGATGTAGTACTGCACCATCCACAGGCTCAGCGCCACATAGCCGCCGAAGACGATGCTGTAGTACTGGCAGTACTTGATGACCTTGGGGTCCTTCAGGGCCCGCAGTTGGTCGGTGAACCTGATGTGGCTGGGCACCCGGTGCGCCGGGTCGCTGGCGCTGAACATCCAGAACAGCACCAGCGTCACGAGCATGACGACCGCATACACCTGCGGCACCATGGCCCAGCCGAAGGCCACGACCAGCGCCGGCGCGACGAACTTGTTCACGGCCGCGCCCGAATTACCGGCACCGTAGATGCCCATCGCGAAGCCCTGGCGGTTCTTCGGGAACCAGCGCGCGACATAGGGCGTGCCCACCGAGAAGGAGCCGCCGGCCAGGCCGACGAACAGGCCGATGGACAGGAAGTGCCAGTAGCTCGTGGCATAGCTCATCAGCCAGATGGCGGGCACGGTCACCGCCAGCAGCAGGGCCATCACGATGCGGCCTCCGTACTTGTCGGTCCAGATGCCCAGCGGCACGCGAACCAGCGAGCCGGTGAGCACCGGCATCGCCGTCAGCAGGCCGAACTCGGTCGCATTGAGGTCCAGCGCCTTCTTGATCGGAATGCCGATCACGCCGAACATCATCCACACCATGAAGCACACGGTGAATGCCAGCGTGCTCACCATTAGCACCGCCAGCGCCTGGCTATTCCGGCTCATGCCAAAGTCCGCTTGTTGATCATGCGTCGACTTTAGGAAGCGCAGGCGCCGCGCGACATCCTTCGGCAGAAGGTCCGCGCGATGGCACAAGAACGATGCGGCCCGCGGCCGCCATCGTCATGAAGAACTATCGGCGAAGGAACGAAGCGCGCGCTTGCGCTGGATCAAGCCGGTTCACTAGCCGCGGCAGTAGAAGCCGCCTCCTGCGTGAAGGCACCACCGGTTCCGGGTCAGCCCAGTCCCTGTTCGACCGCGATCACGGCAGCCTGGACGCGCGAGCTCACGTCGAGCTTGCGCAGGATGTGCTGCACGTGGATCTTGACCGTGGTCTCGGCGATGCCCAGCGAACGCGCGATTTCCTTGTTGCCCTGGCCGTCCGCGATCCCGCGCAGGATCTCCTTCTCGCGCGGCGACAGCGTGTCCAGCGGCGAGGCCGGCTCCGTGGGCGCCGAGGCCTGCGTCGGCGGCGGCATGGCAGCCAGGCGATAGGCGGCCACCAGCTTGCCCGTCATCTCCTCGGCCACCACGCTCTCGCCGCGCATGGCGCGCCGGATCGCAGCGGCGAGCGCATCGCCTTCGATGGTCTTGAGGAGGTAGCCGCTGGCGCCCGCGCGCAGCGCATCCATGAGGTCGCGCTCATCCTCGCTCACGGTGAGCATGAGCACCACCGCACCGGGCGCGGCTTCGCGCAGCGCCGGCAATGCATCGACGCCCGTGACGCCGGGCAGGTGGTTGTCGAGGAGGATGAGGTCCGGCGCGAGTTCCTGGGCGCGGCGCTGCGCTTCGCCCGCGTCACCGGCGTCGCCGACGACTTCGAATTGCGGATCTCGATGCAGCAGCGCCGTCAGGCCGCGCCGGAACAGCGTGTGATCATCGACGACCAGGATGCGGATCTTCGAATTCATTCCGGACAGGGAGATCGGATCATGCAGCCAGGGGCCGCGGTGCCGCGATCGTATCGGCTGTGCGGCTGATCGGAGGCAGGGTCAACACCACCGAAGTGCCGCGGCCCGGGGTGGAAATCACGTCGAGCTGGGCGCCCAGGCGCTCCGCGCGCTCGACCATGATGCGCATGCCCACGTGTGTTTCGTCGGGGATCCCGCGGTCCTGGTGGAATCCGAGGCCGTCGTCGCGAACCTCCAGCCGCCACTGGGGCTCCTGCTGCACGTCCAGCCAGACCCGCCTGGCACCCGAATGCTTGCGCACATTGGACAAGGCTTCCTGGACGATGTGCAGCACCTGGATCTGCACGTCGGGCGGCAGGGGCATGCCGTGCCCGAACATCTGCAGGCTCGCCTTCAGGCCGGTCTGGTGCTCGAACTTGCGCAGCGTGGCGAGGAGCGCGGGCTCGATGTCCTCGCCGTTCGTCCGGGTGCGGAAGTGCATCAGCAGTTCACGCACGTCGCCGTAGCTCTCGCGCACGCCGACATCGATCTCGCCCAGGACGTGCTGAACCTTCTGGTCGTCGCCGCCGGCCAGGGCTTCGCGCATCAACTGCACCTGGATCTTCAGGAAGGCGAGCGACTGGGCGATCGAGTCATGCAGTTCGCGGGCGAGGAAGCCGCGCTCCTCGGAGATCGCGGCCTCCATGCCGAGCGCGCCGAGGCGCATGTTCTCCATCGCGCCCGCAAGATGGACCGCAAGCAATTCGAGCAGGGAGCGCTCGGCGTCGGTGAGGGTGATCTGCGCATGGAAGAACAGGTCCAGTTCGCCCATCAGACGCTCATGCAGGCGGATCGGCACGGACACCACGGTCTCGAAGCCGGCCTGCGCGCAGTTCAGCACGCGCGTGGAGGTGGATTGAATCGACCGGATCGGGATCACGCGGGCATTCGACGGTCCGGCGGTCGAGCCGCAATGGCAGTCGTCGGCGACGAGGCAATGCTCGGCCTCGCTCATGCCCTGCGGGAGCCCCTGCGAAGCCAGCATCAGGAAGCGGCGATGGGTCTCGTCCGTCCAGCGCATGGCCACGCCGTCGGCCCGCGAGATGCGCGCGATCGCGGCCGTGAATCCGTGCGCCAGCTCCTCGAGCGTCGAGGCCTTGGTGATGAGCGTCGTGACCTCGTAGAGGCTTTCCAGCCGGCCACGCTCCTTCTCCAACTGCGCCGTCTTCTCGAGCACGCGGTTCTCGAGGTGGTGGTACATGGACTGGAGCTGCTCGGCCATGTCATTGAAGCCCTCCGCCAGCGTGCCGAACTCGTCCGTGGTGGTGCGCTCCACGCGTGCGCCGAAATCACCGCCCTGGATGCGAAGCAGCGCCTGCTTGATCTGGCCGAGCGGCTCCAGCACGAAGCGATAGCCCGAATGAACCAGCGCGGCCGTGCCGATCACGGCCATGGCCATCATGGCGACTTGCAGCAGATGCATCATCGACGTCCAGCGCGACAGGCGCGCCTCGATGGCGGCGACGAACGCGTCGATGTGCAACGTGAAGCCCGCGGCATCCTCGCCGAGGCTGGCCGGCCCCGCGGGTGACGTGGCGGCGGTGATCCGGCCGCGGAACGTGGTCCAGTCGCGCTCGACGTCCGCGAAGCGCTGGCGGACGCTGTCGTCCCAGGGCACGAAGAGCGGCCGCTCCGCGTCGCCGCTGCGCAGCAGCTGCAGGCTGCGTTCGAACTCCCCGAGCTGATCCGAGACGACCCGGGTCTCGCCGGCAACCGATGACAGGACCAGGCGATAGGCCTGCATGCGCATACGGCCCGCCTCGTTCACTGCCGCGCCGCCGCCCTCGATCTGCCAGGACATGTAGAGCAGCGCGGCAACGGAACACAGCGCGGCCGTGAGGAACGGCACGGCCACCAAGGCCAGCTTGGCGCCGAGAGACCAGCGTCGGATGTTCCTCATCCGGGCGATTTGACTTGGTGCCGGACGCGTCCGCCTTGCGATTTCGCAAGGACTCGCTGTCGGCGGCGATGGCGAGCGCCCGCCCGCCCGCGCTCAGGCCGGTTCCTGCGTCCGGGCGCGGGCCGAGCCGGCCACCATGTCGAAGCGGAACAGGCGGCATTCGATGGGGCCGTTCCACATCGGCACGCGCCGCGATTCCTTCAGGCGCATGCGCCTGGGCAATTGCAGGTCGGGCGTCAGCACCCAGGCGGTCCAGCCGGCGTAGTGCTTCTTCCAGTGGCTGGCGAGCTGCACGAAGAACTCGCCGCCATCGTCGGTCATGGCCTGTTCGCGGCCCTGGGCCGCAGGCGGTGCGCCTTCGCCGCGCCGGCCGCGTGCGACGCCGCCGACCTCGATGCGCTCGCCGTAGGGCGGGTTCAGCACGATCAGGCCCGAGGCCGCGGGCGGCATGCGCTGGAGCGCATCGCCGCCGCGAAACTGCACGGCATCCGCCACGCCGGCGCGCTCGGCATTGCGTTCGGCGAAGTCGACCATGCGGTGCGAAACGTCCGAGCCGAAGATCGGCGGCGAGGACGCGGTGGCCGATGCCATCGCCTCGGCCTTCAGCGCCGACCAGACGTGGGGCTGGAAGGGCAGCAGCTTCTCGAAGCCGAAGCGGCGCTGGGCGCCGGCCGGGATGCCGCGGGCGATCTGCGCCGCCTCGATCACGATGGTGCCGCTGCCGCAGCAAGGGTCGTAGAGCGCCTGCTCGGAGACCGCGCCGGTCTCGGGATTCCACCAGCCGCTGGCAGCGAGCATCGCGGCGGCCAGGGTCTCCTTGAGCGGGGCATCGCCCTTGTCCTGGCGCCAGCCGCGCTTGAAGAGCGGTTCGCCCGAAGTGTCGATGTAGAGGGTGCAGTGCTCGCTTGTCAGGTGCGCGAAGACGCGCGCGTCCGGCCACTGGGTCTCGATGCTCGGACGCACGCCGCCTGCCCTGTCGCGGAAGCGGTCGACGATGGCGTCCTTGATGCGCAGGGTGGCGAAGTTGAGGCTGCGCAGGGGGCTGTGCTGGGCCGTGGTCTCGATCTTGAAGGTCTGCTTCGGCGTGAACCAGAGTTCCCAGGCGACGCCGCCCGCGATGGTGTAGAGATCGTCCTCGCCGCGATAGGGCGCATGGGCCAGTTCGATCAACACCCGTTGCGCCAGGCGGCTGCGCAGGTTGAGCACGAGGGCATCGCGCCAGGCGCCGCGCACACGCACGCCGCCGCGCAGCGTGAGCAAGTCCTCGCCGAGCCGGCCGGTGAGCGCATGCACTTCCTGGGCCAGCAGGCTTTCGACGCCCGCGGCGCAGGGAAGGAAAAGGGAAAGATCGTTCACGGGCACGATTGTCGCCGCGCGGACAAGGTCCTCGTCCGTTGTCTTTGTGTCACACAGCATGTTCTATAGTGGTCCGGCGATGAGATCAGCACCTGCATCCGCACAGCCCGAGGCTTCCGCAGCCGACCGGTTTGCCGTTCGCTGCGAGGTGCTGCGCCTGAGTGCCCAGCCGACCGGGCCGATGCTGCTGGTGCAGTTCCTGCTCGATTGCGGCGTCGCGGCCCTGTTCGCCTGGCAGTATTCGCTGCCTCACGCGCTGGCCTGGATCGTGCTGATCGCGGTGACGACGGCGTACCGGGGCTTTCTTCCCCAGCATCTGCCGGTGCCGCTCACGCCGGAGAACCTGCCGGGCGCGTTGCGTCTCCATACGCTGCGCATCGCCGTGCACGAGGTGGCGCACGGTGCGGCGGGCGTGCTGCTCTTCGATCCGGGCAGCACCACGTCGCAGCTCTTGCTGAGCGTCGTGGTCATGGCGATGACGCTGTCCTCCGTCTTTTCCGTCTCCTACTACACACCGGCGATGCAGCTCGCCGTCACGCTGCTGCTGGGGCCGCTGATCGCAATGGGCATCGCCTTCGGCCAGCCGGTGATGACGGCGGTCTCGACGCTCGGCATCGGCCTGCTCGCCATGGTCTGGAAACTGGTTGCCGAACGCTCGCGCCAACTGGAGCAGAACATCGGCTTGCGCCACAACGAGTCCACGCTGCGCCAGCAGGCACTCGCGGGCCTCGGCGAAGCGCAACAGGCGCAGGCCGAGCGCCTGCGCTTCTTCTCGTCCGCCAACCACGATCTGCGCCAGCCGGTGATGGCGATGGGCCTGCAGGCGGAGGTGCTGCGCCGCCAGCTCGAAGGCAACGAAGACAAGGCGACCGTGCAGCACACGGTGGCGGCACTGTCCCGCGCGCAGCAGGCGCTGGAGGGCCTCACCAACCAGCTGCTCGAAATCGGCCGCATCGAGGCGGCGGCCGATCCGGTCGTGCCGGTCGCCATCGCACTCGCGCCGCTCCTGAACGAGATCGCGCGACAGACCGGCAGCGGCCGGGTGCGCGTGCGCTGCCCGTCGCACGCCGTGGCCTTCACCGACGCGGTCGCGCTGCGCCGCATCCTCGGCAACCTGCTGGACAACGCGGTCAAGTTCACGCCGCGCGGGCGCATCCTGCTGGCCTGCCGGCGACGCGACAGGGGCTGGCGCGTGGAGGTGCGCGATGCGGGCATCGGCATCCCTGCCGAGGCTCAGCAGCGGGTCTTCGGCGATTTCGAGCAGATCGGCAATGTCGAGCGCAATCTGCAGCGCGGCCATGGCCTGGGGCTGGCGATCGTGCGGCGGCTGGCTGCGCGGCTCGAGCTGAAGGTCACGCTGCGGTCAGCGCCCGGGCGCGGCTCGGTGTTCGGCTTCCTGTTGCCGGCAGCACCGGCGGACGCGCTCGCGCCCGCGCCCCTGGCGACGGGCGCCGAGCCCTCCCCGGTCGACACCACGCGGCCGCTGCGGCCCGGCCTCGCGGTGCTCGTGGTCGAGGACAACCGCGTGGTCGCCGACAGCATCGCGGCGCTGCTGCGGCTGTGGGGTGCCTTGCCTCGGATCTACGGAAGCGCGGCCGAGGCGCTGGCACTGGCAGACCTGCAGACCATCGACGTCGCGCTGTGCGACATCCGGCTGCCGGGCGAGCTCGACGGCATCGCGCTGGCTCGCGAGCTGCAGCGCCAGCGGCCGACGCTTCCCATCGCGCTGGTGTCGGCCGATATCGACGATGCAACGCAGCAACTCGCCCGCGACCGTGGCTGGCAGGCACTTCGCAAGCCGCTGCAACCGGCGGCGCTGCAGGCGGTGCTTGTACGCGCGCAAGGCTGAACAGAGGCTTATGCTTCGCCCATGTCCGCCGAGACATCGATCCCCGGGGCCGACCGCACCGACAGCCGACGCTTCGACGCGGTGGCGATCACGCTGCATTGGCTTCTGGCGCTGATGATCCTCGGTGCGATCTGCATTGCCGTCTACATGACCGGCCTCGATTTCTCGCTGCAGCGCCTGCGCGTCTACAACTGGCACAAGTGGACGGGCATCAGCATCCTCGCGCTGTCGGCGGTGCGGCTGCTCTGGCGCCTGGCCCACCGTCCCCCGCCCCTGCCGCCGCGCATCGTGCGCGCGATGCCCGGATGGCAGCTCAGGGCACATCGCGGCCTGCATCTCCTGCTGTACCTTCTCTTCTTCATCGTGCCGCTGCTCGGCTGGGCCTACAGCTCCGCGCTGGGTTTCCCGATCGTGTGGTTCGGCGTGCTGCCCCTGCCGGACTGGGTGCCGGTCAACCAGGACTTCGCCGAGTCCGTGCTGAAGCCGCTGCACAAGGGCAGCGCCTTCACGCTCGCCCTCGTGGCCACCGTGCACGTGGCTGCGGCCCTCAAGCACCAGTTCATCGACCGCGACGGCCTGATCGACCGCATGTGGCCTCGCCGCAACCAGGAGCCTCGAACATGAGACGCACCGCATTCGCAAGCCGGACGCTGCTGGCATCGGCACTGCTCGCCGCCGCCGCGTCGGCCGGCGCCCAGACACCGGAGGCGAAGCTCGTGGCCGGCCAGAGCCGGATCGGCTTCGTGACGCGGCAGATGGGCGCACCGGTGGAAGGATCGTTCAAGAGTTTCGAGACCCGCGTCGCCTTCGATCCACGCAAGCCGGAGGGCGGCTCCATCGCGGTGGATATCGACGTCGCCAGCGCTTCGCTGGGCATCCCGATGACGGATGCCGAGCTGCCCAAGCCCGAATGGTTCGATGCGGCGCACTTTCCGAAGGCGAGCTTCCAGTCGAGCGCCATCCGCGCCACGGGCGGCGGCCGCTTCGACATCGTGGGCAAGCTCACGATGAAGGGGGCCACGCGCCCGCTCACGGTGCCGGTGGAGATCACGCAGAGCGCGGGCCAGTCGGTCGCGGCCGGGAGTTTCACGATCCAGCGCCTGACCTACAAGATCGGCGAAGGCGAATGGACCGACACCTCGGTGCTGGGTGACGACGTCCAGGTCCGGTTCAAGCTGGTGCTCACCGGGCTTGGTCCGCTGTGACCGGTGTACTCTCGACGATGCTCCCGCAACGAACAGACGGAGTGCCTGCCATGAAGAAGCCTCTCATCGCCGCAACCCTGACGGCCTCCTTGCTGGCCGCCGCGCAGCAGGCACCCGAACTGCCGGCCAAGCCTGCGGGCGGTCCGGTGAAGAACGCCCGCTACATCGTCGATCCGACCCACACCTTCGTGATGTACGAGATCGGCCACTACGGCACCACCACCAACCGCGGCCGATTCAGCACCAAGGACGGCTCGGTGAAGATCGATGCCGACGGCTCCGGCGGCAAGGTGGACATCACGATGGACATCAGTTCGATCAACACCGGCGTGGACCTGCTCAACCGCCATGTGATGAGCAAGGATTTCTTCAACGTGGCCGAGTTTCCGACCGGCCGCTTCGTCGCCGACAAGATCGACCTCAGCGGCGACAAGGTGACCGAAGTGGACGGCACGCTCACGCTGCTGGGCCAGACCCATCCGGTCACGCTGAAGGCGACGCGCTTCAACTGCTACCTGAGCCCGCTGATCAACCGCCAGATCTGCGGCGGCGATTTCGAGACCACGGTGACGCGCAGCGACTGGGGCATCAACTGGGGCATCAGTTTCGGCTTCGAGGACAAGGTTCGCCTGCTGGTGCAGGTGGAGGCGGTGAACATCCAGTAGGCGGGTGGCGCCGGACGGCCGCGAGGCGCGGAAGCTATAGAAGGCTCTCCGGCGCGAGCGGCGCCAGCAGCTCCAGCATGACGCGGTCCCACAGGCGCGAGTCGGGCTCCTCGGAGAGAGCCTGCCCGGAGTCCTCCTCGTCGGTCACCCATTCGAGCTTCCTGCTGTCGGCCGCGAAGCGCACGCGGTAGGCGCCCTGCTGCTTGAGCACATCGACCAGCTTGAGGACCTGTCGAGCGAGTTCGGGGCTGAAGATGAAGAGCCCGATCTCGGTGTTGTGCGTCTCCGATCGCGGATCGAAATTCATCGAGCCGAGGAAGAGCACGCGCCGGTCGAACACGCCGGTCTTCGCATGCAGCCGGCCGACCTGGGTTCCGAACAGGCCCAGGCGAACGCTGCGCCGGGTGCGCGTCGAACTGAGCTCGTAGATCTCCGTGCCGAGTTCGAGCATGTCGGGCCGATAGCGCCGGTAGCCGGTGTGGACCACCGGCTCGTCGGTGGCCGCCAGCGAATTGGTGACCACCGTGATCCTGACATCGCGCCGGCGAATCTCGCGCATCACCTCCAGCCCCGCGCGGCCCGGGATGAGATAGGGCGACACCAGCAGCACCTCGGAGCGCGCACGGCGCATCTGCTCGACCACGTTGTAGCGAACGCTGTCCACGTCGAGCAGCGGAATCCCGCCGTAGGAAGCAGTCTTGCCGATCGCGCGCTCCGGCGAATCCGCATAGGCCTCGGCGAGGGTCCAGATCAGGTCCAGCTTGCCTCTCCTCAGGTCTTCGGAGATCGGTGCGTAGCCCAGGATGTCGTTCGGCGCCACCGGCCGCGGCGCGGGGGTGCTCGCTTCGCCCGTGGCGACATCGAAGCGGCGTGCGAGTTCGGCAGGCGGGACGCCGGAGGCGACCACGGTGCCGATCGGGCGCACGTAGGGGCTGTTCCAGTACAGATCGAACAGGCTTGCGAGGCGCGCGACCAGCGCGCCGCAGACGAAGGTGTCGATGTCCAGGAAATTGGCCGCGGTGGTCTGCGCGAAGTATTCGCCGCCGATGTTGCGCCCGCCCGCGACCGCCATCGCGCCGTCGGCGATGAAGAGCTTGTTGTGCATGCGATGGTTGACGCGCTTGAAATCCAGCAGCGAACTCGAGAAGCGCCGGACCATGCTGCCGCGCCCGGCGGGGAAGGGGTTGAACAGACGCAGCTCGACGTTCGGCGTCGCGGCGAGCCCGAGGAGGAGTTCGTCCTCCCCGGAGGTGTAGAGATCGTCCACCAGGATCCGCACGCGGACCCCGCGCAGCGCGGCGTCGCGCAGCGTGCGCATGAAGTAGCGGCCGGTCTCGTCATCTTCGATCTGGTAGTACTGGACATCGAGCGTGCGCTCGGCACGGCGCGCGAGTTCGAGGCGGGTGTCGAGCGCGAAATCGCCGCCGGGCATGATGCGGAATCCGCTCAGGTCCGGATCGGGCCACGCGTCCTTCGCGATGCGGCCCAGCGCGGTGTCGGCCGAAGCCGGGACTGCCTGCGAGGGTTCGCGCGCGAATTCCGCCGGCAAGGTGGCGCAGCCGCCTGCCAGCAGAAGGACCGCCATCAGTGCGAGGCCCATCTGCATCCAACGCGACAGGGGCCCCAGGTCGCGCTGCATGGCCTGCTCCTAGAGTGCCTTGCGCAGATTGGCGGGCGCGATCCGCAGCGCCTCGCGGTACTTGGCAACCGTCCGCCGCGCGCACTCGATGCCCTGTTCCTTGAGCATCTCGGAGATCTGGCTGTCGGACAGCGGCTTCTTCACGTCCTCTGCGCTGACGAACTGCTTGATCAGCGCGCGCACCGCGGTGCTGGAGGCATTGCCGCCGGTTTCGGTGCCCAGCGCCGAACCGAAGAAGTACTTGAGCTCGACCGTGCCGAAGGGTGTCGCCATGTACTTGGCGGTGGTCACGCGGCTGATGGTCGACTCGTGCAGGCCGAGCTCGTCGGCGATCTCGCGCAGCACCAGCGGGCGCATGGCTAGTTCGCCGTGCACGAAGAAGTTCTTCTGGCGTTCCACGATCGCGTTGGACACGCGCAGGATGGTATCGAACCGCTGCTGGATGTTCTTGATGAACCAGCGCGCCTCCTGCAGCCGCTGCGACAGCGCCTGGCTGCCTTCGCCCTTGTGCTGCTTGAGCGCGCCCGCGTAAATGTCGTGCACGCGCAGGCGGGGCATGACGTCGGGATTGAGCATGACCCGGAATTTCGCGTGGGTGCCGTTGCCGACCCGGGTGACGATGACGTCGGGCACCACCACGTTGCGCTCGACGTCGACAAATCGACGTCCGGGCTTGGGCTCCAGCTTCGCGATCAGCTGAAGCGCGGCGCGCACCTCCTCCTCGCTGCTGCGGGTAAGCGTGGCAAGTCGCTTGAAGTCGCGGCGCGCGAGAAGTTCCATCGGCTGCTTGCAGACCGCGATCGCGGTGTTGCGCACCCGCACCTCTTCCTCGGACTCGCCTTCGTGCGCCAGCGCGCGAAGCTGGATCGTCAGGCATTCGCCCAGGTTGCGGGCGCCGACGCCGGCGGGCTCGAGGCTTTGCAGCAGGCCGAGCGCGACCTGGAAGTGATGGACCAGGTCGTCGAACTGCTCGTTGTCCTCGCCGGCGAGGCCGGACGCGAGGGCCGGCAGCGAGTCTTCGAGATAGCCGTCATCGTTGAGCGATTCGATCAGGAAGCGCAGCGCCGCCCGGTCGGTCTCGTTGAGACGCAGGGACAGTGCCTGGCGATGCAGGAAAGCCTGGAGCGACTCCTGGCCGCGCGCCAGATCGATGGCGTCGGTTCGATCCTCGTCGCCGGCGTTGTTGCGGGCCGGTGCGTCGCCGCCCCACTCGCTGTCGTCGGGCGCCACATCGACCGTGCCGTCGCCTTCCCAGCCGGGCTCGCTGTCGCCGGTGTCCGCGGTGCCGGCCGTCTCGGTGTCCGCGCTCTCCGTCGATGCAGCCTCCGGGCCGGAGCTCGCCGCCGGGCCGGCGTAGGCCTCGGCCTCGCCTTCGGCCGCGCGGTCGTCCTCGCGCACAGGCGTGTCGGCGGTGTCGATCCCGAACTCCTCGCGCGGCGCCTCGTCCGCGGCACGTTCGAGGAAGGGGTTCTCGTCGAGCATCTGCTCGACTTCCTGGCTCAGTTCGATCGTGGAGAGCTGCAGCAGCCGGATCGACTGCTGGAGCTGAGGTGTCAGAGCCAGGTGCTGCGAGACACGCAGCGATAGACCTTGCTTCATTCTGAATGAGTACCCGTGCGGAGCTGGATGCCGGGAGCCGGCCTCTCGCCCCGGCCGATACCGCGGGCGGACCGCTCGCCGCACTCCGGAAAGTGCGCAAGGCACGAAGTGCGATGCCCGGGTCCGTGCGACATGGCTACATCCGGAAATGTTCGCCCAGGTAGACCCTGCGCACTTCGGCGTTGTCGACGATTTCGGCGGGCGTGCCCTGGGCGAGCACGTGCCCGTCGCTGATGATGAACGCGTGGTCGCAGATGCCCAGCGTCTCACGCACGTTGTGGTCGGTGATGAGCACGCCGATGCCACGCTCCTTGAGGAAGCTGATGATCCGCTGGATCTCGATCACCGCGATCGGGTCGATGCCCGCGAAGGGCTCGTCCAGCAGGATGAAGCGCGGCTGCGTGGCCAGGGCCCGCGCGATCTCGACGCGCCGCCGCTCGCCGCCCGAGAGGGCGAGCGCGGGAGAATCCCGCAGGTGGTCGACCCGCAGGTCGGCCAGCAGATCGGAAAGGCGTTCCTCGATGCGCGCCTTGGACAGCGGTACAGGCCGCCCGCTGGCATCGGGCTCGCGCTGGAGTTCCAGCACGGCGCGCACGTTCTCCTCGACCGTGAGCTTGCGGAAGATCGAGGCTTCCTGCGGCAGATAACTCAGCCCCATGCGGGCGCGCCGGTGGATCGGCATGTGTGCGATCGGCTCGCCGTCGATGAAGATCTCGCCCGCGTCGGCGCGCACCAGGCCGACGATCATGTAGAAGGAGGTCGTCTTGCCCGCGCCGTTCGGCCCCAGCAACCCGACCACTTCGCCTTTCTGCACGCCGAGCGACACGTCCTTCACGACCTTGCGGTTGCCGTAGCTCTTCTCGAGCCCGCGCACCTCCAGCCGGCTGGACCTCGCGCCGTTGCCTTCCACCATGCCTGGGCTTTCCATCACTTGCGCTGCTCCCCCCCGAGCGTGGCGCTGGTTCGCAGCCCGGCGCCCGCCGCAGGCGCGGATGCGGAAGCTGCAGACGCGGGCTTGGCGCCCGGCGCAGCGGCTGGCGCCGGAGCGGCCTTGGGCGTCAGGATGGCGCGGACCCGTGAGCCCGGCTGGGCAGCGACACCCGCATTGGGCGGCAGCGGCGCGCCATTGACGGTGAAGGTGTCGTTGCTCTGGTCGTAGACGATCAGCGGGCCGGAACTCTCGTCGTTGACGGTGGCGCCGATCAGGCGGCGCATGACGGCGCGTCGGACGAACTTCACGTTGTCGGCTCGGCTGTCGTACTCGATGACCTCGGATTCGCCTTCGATCCACTCGTCGCTGCCCGCGTCGCGCTTCTGCTTGAAATACGCCAGCTTGCCAGGCGCCGCGGTCACGACGCCGTATTGGTAGCCCTCGGGATCCTGCCGCACATCGATGCGCGCGCCCCGGATGATGATGGTGCCCTTGGTCACCACGACGTTGCCGGTGAAGACACTGGTCTGCTTCAGGTCGTCGTAGCGCATCGAATCAGCCTCGATGTTCATGGGCTTCGCGCGGTCGGCTTGTTCCGCCTGGGCCAAGGAAGCCGAAGCGACGAGCGCCACCGCCAGCATGGCGGCACGACAGCAACGGGGGGGAAAGCGGAACGAAGGGGACGATGTCATAAAGGCACGAAACTTGCTGCGGCATTGTATGCGTCCCCGGGCGCGGACCCGCGTTTCAATGCCGAAAAAGCCCGCCATGGCGGGCGATGGGCTTGACGCAGGGAGATGGATAGCGCGCGTCGCGTGCCGCGGCGGCGCCGCCGGCCTCAGCTCTTGCGCGCTTCGGCGACCAGGAAGTCCGCGACCTGCAGGGCGCGCGTCAGCGAACCGGCCGTGTCCCCGTCGAGGTACCAGCGTCCCGCGACGCCCATGGCCGGGACGCCGGCCACCTGGTAGTCGCTCGTGAGCTGCGTGGCCCGCTTGGCCTTGCCGACGACCGAGAAGGACTTGAACAGCTCCGCGAACTTCTTCGCGTCGAGACCGGGCTGCTTTTCCGACCACGCGAGGATGTTCGCATCGCCGACGAGGTTCTCGCGCTGCTGATGGATGGCCTGGAAGATCTTGAGCTGGAACTCATCCACCTTGCCCATGGCGTCGAGCGTGTAGTAGAGGCGCTGCTTGGCCTCGGTGTCGTTGCCGACGAAGGGAACGGGAATGCGCCGGAAAACCACATGCGGCGGCACCTGCTTGACCCAGGCTTCGAGTTGCGCCTCGAAGGCCGCGCAGTGCGGGCAGTTGTAGGAGAAGAATTCGACGACCTCGACCTTGCCGGCCGGAACGTCCACCGCCACCGGCCGTCCGAGCACCAGGTAGTCCGTGCCGGCCTTGGGTGGACGCTGCTGTGCATGCGAGGGGGCAGCCAATGGAAGAAGCCCCAGCGAGGCGGCGGCGAGCGAAAAATCACGACGGTTCATGAAAGGATCTCCTGTGGGGCTGAGTGAGCCCGCGGCCGGCTGCAGAGTTCCCGGCCGCGTGATGGAAAGAAGAAAGGCGAAAAGTCAGCGCTGGACTCGGACCAGTGTGGATTCGAGACTGCCGCGGTCCAGGCGCTCCTTCAGGCGATCCGCATCGTCCTTCTTGTTGAAGGGGCCGGCACGCACGCGATAGACGGTTCGGCCGGCCTGCTCGCGCTCGGTGACGCGCGCTTCCACGCCCATCAGCGAAAGCTTGGCGCGCTGCGCTTCGGCGTCCTCGGGCGTGCGGTAGGCGCCGGCCTGGACGAAGTACACGAAGGGATCGTTGGCCGCTGCGGCCACGCCGCTCTCGAGGCCACGGGCCTTCGCGAAGTCGCCCAGCGGATCGCCGGACGACGGCGTCGCATTGGCTTCGGCCGGGGCGGGCGCGGTACGCGCGGCGCGTGCCGCCGGCGCGGGGCTGGCGGCGGTCGAATCGCTGCGCGCACTGGGCGCAACCACGACCGGGACCGGCGGTGCCGGCGCGGTGGCCGGCGGATTGAGCGGCCCCACGGTGGCGGGCTGGGGTGCCGCGGTGACGCTGCCTGCCGCCGCAGGCGCGCGCGCCGCGCCGGCCTTGCCGGCGAGCGGGGCGTTCGGGTCCCAGTCGCGGTTCTTGCGGGCCTCGGCCTCGTCCTGCTCGGGGCCATTGCGCTGGGTCTTGGTCGTGAACGGGATCGGCACCTTGGTCACGTAGACCGCGATACCGAGCGCCACGCCCAGCCCGAGCACCAGCCCGATGATCAGGCCGATGAAGGTGTTGCCGCTGTGTCTTTTCTTCATGGTTGGGGGGGAATTCACATCTTCCGCGGCGCGCTCACGCCGAGAATCGCGAGGCCATTGTGCAGCACCTGCGCAGTGGCGGCGACGAGCGCGAGGCGTGCGCGCTTGACGCTCTCGTCCTCGACCAGGATGCGCTCGGCATCGTAGTAGCTGTGATAGGCAGCGGCCAGTTCGCGCAAATAGAAGGTGACGTCGTGCGGCGCGAAGTCCTTCGCCGCACCGGTGAGCATGTCGGGATACTTCGCGAGCTGCAGCAGGAGCGCCTGCGCGGCCGCCCCTTCGAGGGGCGAGAGGTCGACCTCCTTCAGCGACGCCGCATCGCCACCCCAGGCCGCGAGCACCGAGCAGATGCGCGCATGCGCGTACTGCACGTAATACACGGGGTTGTCGTTGTTCTGTGCCAGCGCGAGGTCGATGTCGAAGGTGTATTCGGTGTCGGGCTTGCGGCTCAGCAGGAAGAAGCGGACCGCGTCGGTGCTGGTCCATTCGATCAGGTCGCGCAAGGTGACGTAGCTGCCCGCGCGCTTGCTGATCTTGACCTCCTCGCCGCCGCGCATGACCCGCACCATGGTGTGCAGCACGTAGTCGGGATAGCCGGCCGGAATGCCGACGCCGGCCGCCTGCAGGCCGGCTCGAACGCGCGCGATGGTGCCGTGATGATCGGTGCCCTGGATGTTCACGACCTTGTGGAAGCCGCGCTCCCACTTCGCGATGTGATAGGCGACGTCGGGCACGAAGTAGGTGTACGTGCCGTCGCTCTTGCGCATCACGCGGTCCTTGTCGTCGCCGTAGTCGGTCGACCTGAGCCAGAGCGCGCCGTCCTGTTCGTAGGTCTTGCCGGCCTCGATCAGCTTCTTCACCGTCGCCTCGACGCGGCCGCTGGTGTAGAGGCTGGACTCGAGGTAGTAGTTGTCGAAGCGCACATGGAAGGCCTTCAGGTCCAGGTCCTGTTCGTGGCGCAGGTAGGCGACGGCGAACTGGCGGATGGAGTCGATGTCGTCCACGTCGCCGCTCGCGGTGTATTCGCGGTCGTCGGAGCGCACGGTCTTCTTCGCCTTGAAGTCCGCCGCGATGTCGGCGATGTATTCGCCGTTGTAGGCCTGCTCGGGCCATTCGGCATCGCCGGGCTTGAAACCCCTGGCGCGCAGTTGCGTGCTGTTGGCGAGTGTCTGGATCTGCACGCCCGCGTCGTTGTAATAGAACTCCCGATACACGTTCGCACCCTGCGAGGCGAGCAGGTTGCAGATGGCGTCGCCGAGCGCGGCCTGGCGGCCGTGCCCCACGTGGAGCGGGCCGGTCGGATTGGCGGACACGAACTCGACCAGCACGCGCTCGCCCTGCCCGGGCTGGACGCCGAAGGCGTCGCCCGCGGCCAGAATCTCGCGCGCCACCTCCTGCTTGGCAGCGGTCTTCAGTCGGATGTTGAGGAAGCCGGGACCGGCGATCTCGATCGTCTCGACCCACTGCGCGAAGGCCGGCGTGGCGCGCAACGCGGCGCTGATGTCCTCCGCCAGCTCGCGCGGCTTGCGCTGGAGGGGTTTGGCAAGCTGCATCGCAGCGGTGCAGGCGAAATCGCCGTGCGCCGCCACCTTCGGAGACTCGAAGACGGCCTTGCTGCCGGCACCGGGGGACAGGGATTCGAGCGTGTTCGCGAGCGCTGCGAGGAGCGCCTGTTTGACCAATAGCATCGCGGGATTTTACTGAGGCCCGCCGGCCGGTCATCCGCCGGGCGCCGCCGACCGTTGCATGGCTGGCCCCGGGGGCCGGGGTCCCTTTCTTCTGTTCGCCAATCCCCTTCTCAAGGAACCGACACCATGAAAAAACTCCTTTCCGCGGTCGCAGTGGGCGTCTGCCTGTCGTTCGGCATCGCCCATGCAGCCGACAAGGCCCCGACCGCACAGCAGGAAAAAATGAAAACCTGCAATGCCGACCCCAAGGCCAAGACCCTCAAGGGAGACGAACGCAAGGCCTTCATGAGCCAGTGCCTGTCTGCCGCTCCCGCGGCCGCGGCCACGCCGATGACGCAGCAGGAGAAGATGAAGGCGTGCAATGCCGACACAAAGGCCAAGACCCTCAAGGGCGACGAGCGCAAGGCCTTCATGAGCGAATGCCTGAGCAAGAAGCCGGCCTGAGCGACCCGCGACAACCAAGCACCGGCCGCACCCCGACCTCGGACGCGGCCGGCTAGGCTCCCGCGCCGAAGCCGCGCGCGAGGAACACAGCCGCCAGCGGTATCAGCGCGATCAGGTGCGCCTGGATCATGACCAGCTTGCGCGTCTTGCGGATGTCCGCCTCGGCCGGCAGGCCGCCGCCGGCGCGCAAGGTCTTGCGCCAGCGCAGGTAGGTCAGCGTTGGAAAGATCGACACCACGCCGACGATGATGAAGAGCGTGAGCTTCAGGTGCAGCAGCGGGTTGGTCCAGTACCAGGCCGTGCCCTTGATGCCCCACCATGTGCGCGCGACGCCGGTCGCCAGCACGCCGATTGCCGCAATCCCGTAGATCAGGTCCACCCGGGCCAGCCGCTCGACCACGGCGGCATTGAGCCATTCGGCGCGGCAGAGCGCGGCCTCGCTGGCGATGAACACGACCATCGTGAGGATGGCGACCAGGTGCAGGTAGGCAAGGATGGCTTCGAGTGTCATCGTGGCACTTTCGAGGATTTCGAAGGTTTGGCGGGCGCCCCGATGGGGCCGCCCCAGAACTCCGGCCGAGCATACTGGGCCTTGAGGAAGTCCAGCCACAGCCTCACGCGCAGAGGCAGGTGCTTGCGCTGCGGGATCACGGCGTAGATGCCATTGGGCGGCGCGGCGAACTCGTCGAGCAGCGGCACCAGCAGCCCGGCATCGATCTCGGCCTCGACCTCCCAGGTGCTTCGCCAGGCAATGCCGTGGCCGGCCAGGCACCAGTCGTGCAGCACCTGGCCGTCGGTGCAGTCGAGCGGGCCGGCCGGCTTGAGGTGGATCACCTCGTACTCGCCGTCTTCGCTCGGGACGCGAAAAGCCCAGCCGCGGGTCTGCGAGGCGTCGCTCGACAGCGTCAGGCAGGCGAATCGCGCCAGATCGGACGGATGCCGGGGTGCTCCGTGCCGGCGCACGAATTCGGGCGTCGCGACGCAGCGCCGGCGGTTGTCCGCGAGGCGCACGCTGACCAGCGAGGAGTCGGGCAGGTCGCCGACGCGCACAGCGCAGTCGAAGTTCTCGCCCGCCATGTCCACCAGACGATCGCTGAGGTTGAGGGAGATCGTGACTTCCGGATGCAGGGCGTGGAAGCGCGGCACCAGGGGGGCCACGTGACGCCGTCCGAAGCCGGCCGGCGCGGTCACGCGCAGGTGGCCGCTGGCCTTGACTCCGCCGGCACTCACGCTGGCCTCGGCATTGGCGAGTTCGACCAGCAGGCGCTGGCAGTCCTCCAGGAAGGCGCTGCCCTCGTGCGTCAGCGTGATGCGACGCGTGGTGCGCAGCAGCAACTTGACGCCGAGGCGCTCTTCCAGTGCATCGAGACGGCGGCCCATGATCGCGGGCGCCACGCCTTCGGCCCTGGCGGCCGCAGTGAGGCTGCCGCGCGTGGCGATGGAAACGAAGGATTCGAGTTGCTTGAGTCGGTCCATGGCAGGGCCTGCATGATGCCTGCACGCGCAAGTGCCTCTGGCGGCCGGCGTCGCACAGGTCTATAAGCATGCTGTCACCGGATGGAGTTCATCATGAGCCCACTTGCCGCCAGCCGCGTCACATGCATGCTGCCCGTGAAGGATCTCGCGCGCGCCCGCCAGTTCTACGAACAGGCGCTCGGGCTCGAAGTGCTCGGCGCCAAAGCGGACGGCAAGTTCATCTATCGATGCGGCGGCACCGAACTGGCGCTGTTCCCCAAGCCCGAGGGCACGAAGGCCGAACACACGGCCGTGAGCTTCCGGGTGGAGAACATCGGCGAGGCCGTGGCCGCCCTGCAGGCACGCGGCGTCAACTTCGCGGACTATGACCTGCCGGGCCTGAAGACGGTCGAACACGTCTGCGTGCTCGGATCGGAGAAGGCCGCCTGGTTCGAGGACCCCGAGGGCAACATCCTGTGCCTGCACGAGGAACTGGCCTGAGGCCGTGCGCGGGCCCCTCGGGCGGCAATCAGGCGACCGCGCCCTGCGCCTTCATTTCAGCGATCTGCCCGGCGCTGTAGCCGAGCTGCGCGAGCAACGCATCCGTGTGCTCGCCGAGCAGCGGCGGCTGCAGGCGGATGGGCGGGCGCTCGCCGTCCAGCGTGAAGGGCATCAACGGCACCTTCGACAGGCTGCCGTCGTTCATGCGCACCGGCGCCAGGCCGCCGGTCGCATTCAGATGCGGGTCGTCGAACAGCTCCTGCGGCTTGGTGATGGGCGCGAAGGGCAGTTCGTTCTCCTCGAAGACCGCGCTGAGGTCGGCAGCGCTGTACTCGGCCAGGCGCGAGCGCAGCAAGGGGATCAGCCAGTCGCGCGCCAGCACGCGGTCGTTGTTGGTCTTCAGCCGCGGGTCGGCCAGCATCCCGGCCAGCCCGAAGGCCTTGCAGAAGACGGCCCACTGCTTGTCGCTGACGGCGGCCAGGAAGATCTGCTCGCCATCCCTGACCGTGAAGACGTCGTACACGCCCCAGGCCGAGATGCGGCTGGGCATCGGGTCGGCCGCCTTGCCGGTGGCCGCGAACTGCATCATGTGCTGGGCCACGAGGAAGACGTTGTTCTCGAACAGGGCCGACTGCACCTCGCAGCCCTTGCCGGTAAGCTCGCGCTGCCGCAGCGCGGCCATCGCGCCGATGGAGCCGAACATGCCGCCCATGATGTCGTTGACGCTCGAGCCGGCACGCAGCGGGTCGCCGGGCCGGCCGGTCATGTAGGCCAGGCCGCCCATCATCTGCACCACCTCGTCCAATGCGGTGCGATGGTCGTACGGGCCCGGGAGAAATCCCTTGTGGCTCACATAGATGAGCTTCGGGTCGAGCGTGGACAGCGCCTCGTAGTCCAGGCCCAGCTTCTTCATGGTGCCCGGCTTGAAGTTCTCGCTCACGACGTCGGCGGTGGCCACGAGACGCAGCGCCGCCTCGATGCCCTCGGGCTTCTTGAGGTCGAGCGCGATGCTCTTCTTGTTGCGGTTGAAGGTGGGAAAGAAGCCGGCGCCCGAACCCAGCAGCCGCCGCGTGCCGTCGCCATCGATCGGTTCGACCTTGATCACCTCGGCGCCCAGGTCGCCCAGGAGCATGCCGCAGGTCGGCCCCATGACCATGTGGGTGAACTCGACGACGCGGACGCCCGCGTAGGGCAAGGGGACGGATTCAGACATGCAGGGGTCTCCGGTTGAAGTTCTTCGGGCAGGCCCGACAGCGTAGCGGCACGACGGGTCCCGCCGGCGCGGGATTTTTGCAGCCCGGCGCTTGCCCGCGGGCGCGCTCACGCTCACCATGCCGGTTCGGGACGACGACCGAGGCTTCGCCGCCTCCGGGCGCGCGACGGCCCCCCCGTTTGAACGAATGCCCCCATTAGGTACTTTTTAGTCATCAATCAATCGCTTTTTGGCTCATTAATGGATTGATCGGTATCAAATAAAGTACGAGCTTCGCGCCCGCGAGCGCGCCCCAATTCCAACTTTCATTCCGAGGTTTCTCCATGACCGACCGCATCACCGTCCACGGCCTCCAGGTTGCCAGTGAACTCCATCGCTTCATCGAATCCCAGGTCCTGCCCGCTGTCGGCGTTTCCAGCGAGGTGTTCTGGAAGGGCTTCGATGCCATCGTCGCCGAGCTGGCACCGAAGAACGCCGCACTGCTGGCGGAACGCGACCGCCTGCAGGCCGAGATGGACAAGTGGCACAAGGCGCACCCCGGCCCGATCACGGACATGCCGGCTTATCGCGCCTTCCTCGAATCGATCGGCTACCTGCTGCCGCAGCCCCAGGGCGTGAAGGCGACCACTGCCAACGTCGACGCCGAGCTGGCACTGCAGGCCGGCCCGCAGCTCGTGGTGCCGATCCTCAACGCGCGCTATGCGCTGAACGCGGCCAACGCGCGCTGGGGCTCGCTCTACGACGCGCTCTACGGCACCGATGCCATCCCCGAAGCCGGCGGCGCGGACAAGGGCGGCAAGGGCTACAACCCGGTGCGCGGCGCGAAGGTCATCGAATTCGCGCGCGATGTGCTCGACCAGGCGGCGCCGCTGCAGAACGGATCGCACAGGAACGCCACTGCCTACAAGGTGCACGACGGCAAGCTCGTGATCGAGTTGCAGAGCAGCAGCACCGGCCTTGCGGATCCCTCGCAGTTCGTGGGCTATCAGGGCGAGGCCGGGGCGCCGAGCTCGGTGCTGCTCAAGCACAACGGCATCCACCTCGACATCCGCATCGATCGCGCCACGCCCATCGGCAAGAGCGACGCGGCCGGCATCTGCGACGTGGTGCTCGAAGCCGCGCTCTCCACCATCCTCGACCTGGAAGACTCGGTCGCCGTCGTCGACGCCGCCGACAAGGTCGTCGCCTACTCCAACTGGCTCGGCATCCTGCAAGGCACGCTGACCGAGCAGGTCACCAAGGGCGACAAGACCTTCACCCGCGGGCTGAACCCGGACCGCGAATACACGGGCCCCACGGGCCAGCCGGTCCGGCTGCACGGCCGCTCGCTCATGTTCGTGCGCAATGTGGGCCACCTGATGACCAACCCGGCGATCCTGTTCGCCGGCGGCAAGGAAATTCCCGAGGGCATCCTGGATGCGGTGGTCACCACGACCATCGCGATGGTCGACCTCAAGCGCAAGGGCAACTCGCGCACCGGCAGCGTCTACATCGTGAAGCCCAAGATGCATGGCCCGGCCGAAGTCGCCTTCGCCAACGAACTCTTCGGCCGCGTCGAGCAACTGCTGGGCCTGCCGGCCAACACCGTCAAGCTGGGGATCATGGACGAGGAGCGCCGCACCAGCGTGAACCTGAAAGCCTGCATCGCCGAAGCGGCAGCGCGCGTGGCCTTCATCAACACCGGCTTCCTCGACCGCACCGGCGACGAGATGCATACCGCCATGTACGCCGGCCCGATGCTGCGCAAGGGCGACATGAAGAGCACGCCCTGGATCCAGGCCTACGAGCGCAGCAACGTGCTGACCGGCCTGTCCTGCGGCCTGCGCGGCAAGGCGCAGATCGGCAAGGGCATGTGGGCCATGCCCGACCTGATGGCGGCGATGCTGGAACAGAAGATCGGCCATCCCAAGGCCGGCGCCAACACCGCCTGGGTGCCCTCCCCCACGGCCGCCACGCTGCACGCGCTGCACTACCACCGCGTCAATGTCGCCGCGGTGCAGCAGGAGCTCGAGAAGATCGACGCCGACGCCGAGCGCGACAACATCCTGAACGATCTGCTGAAGGTGCCGGTGGCGCCCGAAGTGAAGTGGAGCGCCGACGAGCGCCAGCAGGAGCTCGACAACAACGTGCAGGGCATCCTCGGCTACGTGGTGCGCTGGATCGACCAGGGCGTGGGCTGCTCGAAGGTGCCGGACATCCACAACATCGGCCTGATGGAAGACCGCGCGACGCTGCGCATCTCCAGCCAGCACATCGCCAACTGGCTGCTGCACGGCGTGGTGACGAAGGAGCAGGTCGACCAGACCTTCCGCCGCATGGCGGCCGTGGTCGACCAGCAGAATGCCGGCGACCCGCTGTACCGGAACATGGCCGGCCACTTCGACACCTCCTTCGCCTACCGGGCGGCTCAGGATCTGGTGTTCAAGGGCGTGGAACAACCGAGCGGCTACACCGAACCGCTGCTGCACGCCTGGCGCCTGAAGGTCAAGGCTGCCGCGGCAGCCTGATCCTGAACGGGGACCGCCGGCGCCGGGCCGGCGGTGGATCAGCCCTTGGTGCGTTCGCGGGCGCGTTCCAGCGTCCGGCCGACCTCGCCCGGCTTCATCCCGTACATCTCGGCGAATTCGGCCACCGTACGGCCGCTGGCCTCGAAGGCGCGCAGCAGCGCCTCCTGCTTCGCGACGCGCGCCGCGACTTCGGTGAAGGCCTCGTCGAGGACCGCATCGGACAGCGGGTCCTGCGAGCGGACCGCGAGCATGTAGTCCTCGCGCGTCAGGCCCGAGGCTTCGATGGCTTTCACCAGCCGATCGCGCAACTGCGGCCGCAGGTCCTCCTGCGTGCGTGCCTGGCGGCGCCGGAACACCTCCAGGATGGCGTGATGCACATGCTCCGGCGCAACCGGCTCCACCGGCTCGCCGTTCAGGTCGTGCCGCTTCTCACCGGCTGCGACCGCCTCCAGGTAACGCGTGGAACGCGCATGGATGCCAAGCGCGATCTTCAGGTCCTCGCGCTTGAACTCATCCGGATGCAGGCTCAGCAGATCCTGGAACACGCCAAGCTTCAGCGGCAGGAAGCGTGCGCCGAACATCTTCGGGTAGAGCTCGAACAATCGCTCGAGCACCGGATTGACCTTGCGCGGCGCATGAGGCGCCCTGGCGCTGGCCTTGACCCCGGCATCGGCTTTCGCGTTGGCGTTGGGGTTGGCGTTGGGGTTGGCATCGCCCTTCGTTCTGGCCTTCCTGCCACGGCGCGACCCGCGCCTGGCCGTGGACGCAGCAGGGTCGGCGGCGGCATCGGCGGAAGCAGGCGCATCCCCGGGCTCGGCGCTCACCTCGGCCGCGGCAACGGTGCCTTCCGCAGAGGGCGCGAGGACGCCGTCGGGGCGCGAGCTTTCGTGGGTATCGATGGAAGGGCCCGCGGCGAGATCGGTGGCGGTGTCGGTGGTCGAAGTCATCGGGCTGTTCGTTGGCTGGATCGAAGCACCGGGCCGGGCCCGGTGGAGGAATGGAGGTCGGCAGGGCCTTGCGGCGCTGTGAGAGCCCTGAACTGTAATGCGGCGCTCAGCCCTGCCGCGCGGCTTCGGCTTCGGCCCGCAGCCAGCGCACGAGATCCTGGGCGTCCGGATTGACCGCCGCACGCCGCGAACTTTCGATGAAATAGCCGCGGCGCGACGCAACGCCTTCGCCGAAAGGCGCGACCAGCCGGCCCGATTCGACCAGTTCGCGCAGCAGCGGCAGGCGACCGATGACCACGCCGTGGCCGGCCACGGCCGCGCCCACCGCGTCGGACCAGTGCGTGAACCGCAAGGTGTTCTTCATGCGCAGGTCCCGGAGCTTCATCACGTCGAGCCACGGCTCCCAGTCGGCGGTCGGCGGGATCCCGTGATCGGGCAAGTCGACCGTCAGCAGGGTCTGGTTCGCCAGATCGGCCGGAACACGGAGCTGCGCGGCGACGGACGGGGCGCACAGCGGCAGCACCGATTCCTCGAACAGCGCCAGCCCCCGCCCCTTCTCGACGGGCACGAAGCGCACCGCGACATCGAGGCGCGCGCGATCCAGGTCCAGCACCTCCAGCGTGGCGGACAAGCGCACATCGACCATCGGATGGTCGGCGGTGAAACGCGCGAGCCGCGGAATGAGCCACAAGGACGCAAAGCCCGGCGTGGTCGTGAGCGAGACCTGGCGCGGCATCGGCGCCGCACGAACGCGCGCGGTCGCATCGCGCAGGCGCTCCAGGCTCTCGACCACCGCGCGCTGCAGGATGCCGCCGGCTTCGGTCAGCGCCAGCGCGCGATGACGGCGCTCGAACAGCAGCACGCCCAGGCTCGCCTCGAGCTGCTGGATCTGCCGGCTCACGGCCGACTGCGTGAGCGCCAGCTCGCCCGCCGCCTGCGTGAAGCTCAAGGTGCGCGCGGCGGACTCGAAGCTGCGCAGCAGGTCGAGCGGCGGCAGCTCGACAGCGGCCGGATGGGTTTTCGCATTCTCTGTATGCATGCAACGAGTTCCCAAATACCGTGTGAATGACAGGAGCCGGATGACTATATTGATTCCAAGGATGAATACGAAGGAGATCGCCATGAGTGTCCGTTGCCAGCGCCTGGGTTTGAGCCTGCCCAAGAAAGGCATCTTCACCCTGCCCGATGCCCATGGCGTGGACATCGAATGCCACAGCGGCTCTCTGTGGATCACGCTCGACCACGACCTCCGCGACATCGTGCTTTCGCCTGGCCAGCGCTTCCGCAGCGAAGCGCACAGCCGGGCGCTGGTGGGCGCGCTCGAGCCGTCGTGCGTGCGTTTCATGGCGCCGCGCCTGGCCATTTCGGCGCAGTCGGATGCGCCGGAGGCCTCGCCGTCGACCGCGCACCGAGGATTCCGCGGGATGTCCCCGGCTTGACCTCCGGGGTCCGGGCGTTCAACCATTGGCGTTCGTGGCCGCGCGCGGCTGGGCCGGCGCCGTCTGGATGACGCTGCTTCGCCCTTCCCGCCGGGGCCGGCATTTTCCGGACGAAGGGCAGTTGTTTCATGGCAGAGGCATACATCGTGGCCGCCGCACGCACGGCGGGTGGCCGCCGCGGAGGCAAGCTCGCGGGCTGGCATCCCGTCGACCTGGCGGCGCAGGTCATCGACGCGCTGGTGGCGCGAAGCGGCATCGACCCGGACGCGGTGGAGGACGTGCTCCTCGGCTGCGTGAGCCAGGTGGGCGAACAGGCATCCAACGTCGCGCGCAACGCGGTGCTGGCATCGTCGCTGCCCGAATCGGTGCCCGGCACCTCGGTCGACCGGCAGTGCGGTTCCTCGCAGCAGGCGCTGCACTTCGCGGCCCAGGCCGTGATGTCGGGCCATATGGATGCGGTCATCGCGGCCGGCGTCGAAAGCATGTCGCGCGTGCCCATGTTCTCGCCCAATGCCCTGGCGGCCAAGGCCGGTCTCGGCACCTCCATGAGCCCGGCGATGCAGCGGCGCTATCCGGGCGTGGAGTTCAGCCAGTTCACCGGCGCCGAAATGATCGCGAAGAAGCATGCGATCTCGAAGGATGCCCTGGACCGCTACGCGCTCGAAAGCCACCGGCGTGCAGCCGCGGCGACGAGGGAAGGCGCGTTCGCCGAGGAGATCCTGCCGGTCGAGATTCTTCGGGCCGACGGCGGCGGCAGCGGCGAGACGCACGGCATCGACGAAGGCATCCGCTTCGACGCCACGCTCGAAGGCATCGCGGGCGTCAGGCCGATCGCCGAGGGCGGACGCTGCACCGCGGCCACGGCCAGCCAGATCTGCGATGGCGCCAGCGGCGTGCTCGTCGTCAACGAGCGTGGCCTCAAGGCGCTGGGCGTGAGGCCGCTGGCACGCATCCACCACATGAGCGTGATGGGCCACGATCCGGTCATCATGCTGGAAGCACCCATTCCGGCCACGGAGCGCGCACTGAAGAAGGCCGGCCTGAAGATCGAGGACATCGACCTGTACGAAGTCAACGAAGCCTTCGCGCCCGTGCCGCTGGCATGGCTGCAAGCGCTCGGCGCCGACCCGGCGAGGCTCAACGTGAACGGCGGCGCCATCGCGCTGGGCCATCCGCTCGGCGCCTCCGGGACGAAGCTGATGACCACGCTGATCCATGCGCTGGGCCGGCGCGGCAGGCGCTATGGCCTGCAGACCATGTGCGAAGGCGGGGGCATGGCGAATGTGACGATCGTGGAGCGCTTGTAGGGAGCACGCCCCAGGCCTGCCCGCTGCGGGCGGGCGCAGCGCAATTCGTCACCACCGTGCACGGCGTCTGCAAGAGAATGCCGGCATGCCTTCATTGCCGCCTCTCGACCCGAAACGCTGTCCGCTGTGCGGTGCAAGCAACCGTTGCGCCATGGAGGTGGAACACGAAACGGGCGTGGCGCAGCCGCCTTGCTGGTGCCGTTCCGCGACCTTTCCCGAATCGCTGCTCGCCAAGCTGCCCGCCGATGCGCGCGGGCGCGCCTGCATTTGCGCGAACTGTGCGGACATTGCGGCGGCAGCCCTGACGCAGGAGTGAGTCCATGCCCGCACCGAACGCCTTCTACGCCCAGTCGGGCGGCGTCACATCGGTCATCAACGCGTCGGCCTGCGGCGTGATCGAGACGGCACGGCGGCACGCCGACCGCATCGGCACGCTGTACGCGGGCCGCAACGGCATCGTCGGGGCGCTCGGCGAGGATCTGATCGACACCGGGCGCGAATCCGCCGACGCGATCGCGGCGCTTCGAAGCACGCCGGCCGGCGCCTTCGGCTCCTGCCGCTTCAAGCTCAAGTCGCTCGAGAAGAACCGGCGCGAATACGAGCGGCTGATCGAGGTGTTCAAGGCCCACGACATCGGCTACTTCTTCTACAACGGCGGCGGCGATTCGGCCGACACCTGCTTCAAGGTGAGCCAGTTGTCGAAGTCGCTGGGCTTTCCGCTGACCGCGATCCACGTGCCGAAGACCATCGACAACGACCTGCCCCTGACCGACTGCTGCCCGGGCTTCGGCTCGGTGGCCAAGTATGTCGCCGTCTCGACGCTGGAGGCCTCCTTCGACGTCCGCTCCATGGCCGCGACCTCCACCAAGGTCTTCGTGCTCGAGGTGATGGGCCGGCACGCCGGATGGATTGCCGCGGCGGGTGGCCTGGCGACGGAACGCGGCATTCCGGTGGTGGTGTTGTTCCCAGAGATCGAATTCGATGCCCCCCGATTCCTGGCGCGCGTCGACGCCCTGGTGAAGCACCACGGCTACTGCACGGTGGTCGTCTCGGAGGGCTGCCATCATCCCGACGGCACCTTCCTCGCCGAACAGGGCACGCGCGATGCGTTCGGTCATGCGCAGCTCGGCGGCGCCGCACCGGTGGTGGCGAACATGGTCAAGGAAGCGCTGGGCTACAAGTTCCACTGGGCCGTGGCCGACTACCTGCAGCGCTCGGCCCGCCACATCGCCTCCGCCACCGATGTGCGGCAGGCCTACGAACTCGGGCAGAACGCCGTCGAACTCGCGCTGGCCGGCCACAACGCGGTGATGCCGACGATCGAACGGGTGTCGGACTCGCCTTACCAGTACCGCATCGGCATGGCGCCCCTGGATGCGGTGGCCAACGCCGAGAAGATGATGCCCCGCGAGTTCATCTCCCCCGATGGCTACGGCATCACCGAAGCCTGCCGGCGCTACCTCACGCCGCTTATCCAGGGCGAGGACTACCCCGCGTATCACGACGGCCTGCCGGCGTACACGACGCTGAAGTGCGTTCCGGTGGCGAAGAAGCTGCCTGCCTTCGAGTTGGGGTGAGAAGCCCCCCAAGCCGCGCGCGCCGCACGTCGCGACGCCCGCTCGCGGACCGCAGGACCTGCGGCCCGGTATCCTTGGACCACCGGTCCCGCAAGGATCACTGAGCTCTCCATGACCGACGCCCTTTCCACCGCCGCCCCGGCGATGTCTCCCATGCGCGCGCGCTACGGCAAGCGCTACCGCTGGTATCTCCTCTTTTCCGTGATGGTGGGCGTCATGGCCTCGATCATGTCCTCGACCATCGTCAACGTGGCGATTCCCGGCATGAGCCACCATTTCTCGCTCGGTCAGGAGCGCGCGCAATGGGTGACATCGGGCTTCATGGTGGCCATGACGGTCTCGATGCTGACCACACCCTGGCTGCTCGGCCGCTTCGGCTATCGGAGCACCTACGTGGGGACCATGGTGCTGCTGCTGGCCGGCGGCATCGCCGGCGGCCTGGCCAACCACTTTCCCCTGGTGCTGGCGGCGCGTGTCGCCGAGGGGCTCGCGGCGGGGGTGGTGCAGCCGATCCCGGCCATCATCATCCTGCATGCCTTCGAGCCGCACGAGCAGGGTCGCGCGGGCGGCATCTTCGGCATGGGCGTGGTGCTGGCGCCGGCCATCGGTCCGAGCATCGGCGGCGTGCTGGTCGACCTGTTCGGCTGGCGCTCGATCTTCTTCATGGTGGTGCCGTTCTGCATCGCCTCCATCGGGCTGGCCTACAAGTTCGTTCCGGGTACCGCGCCAGGCGGCGCGGCGACCAGCCGCAGCGGCGGACTGGACTGGCGCGGCCTGGGGCTGGGGACGATCGGCACGCTGTGCCTGCTCAACGGCCTGGTCGCGTTGCGCGGGGATTCGCCCTTGCACGCCGGGTTGCTGCTGGCCGCCGCCGGGCTCGCCTTCGGTGCCTTCGTGGCCTGGCAGAAGCGCTGCGCCGCCGCGGGCGGCAAGCCGCTCATGAGCCTGGCGCTGTTCCGGCACCGGCAGTTCGCGATGGGGAGCGCGGTCGCCTTCATCTACGGCACGGCCTTGTTCGGATCCACCTACCTGCTGCCGGTGTACATGCAGTCCGGCCTGCACCTGTCGGCCTCGCTCGTCGGCGCCATCCTCATGCCGGCGGGTTTCGTGCTCGCCTTGACCATTGCCGGCTGCGGCCGGCTGGCGGACCGGCAGCCGACCTGGCTGCTGGTGTGCATCGGCCTGACACTGCTGGCCGCTTCATTCGCGCTCATGATGGTGCTGCGCGCCGGCAGCGCGCTCTGGCTGCTGGTGGCCTTCGCGATCATCGGGCGCATCGGCCTCGGCTTCATTCTTCCGTCGCTCAACCTGGGGGCCATGCGGCCGCTCGAGAAGTCGCTGATCCCGCAGGGCGCGAGCGCGATCAACTTCCTGCGCATGCTGGGCGGCGCCGCCGGTGTCAGCCTGTGCGCCGTCGTGCTCGAGTGGCGGCTTGCGGCGCATGGCGATTCACTGATCAGCGCCACCTCCGGCCCGGCGCGGCTGCAGGCCTTCGACGAGGTGTTCGCGATGCTCGCGGCCCTTTGCGCGCTGGCGCTCTGCGCGGCCTGGCAACTGCGCGAACCCGCCCCACGGTAGGCCCCGCAGCCACGGATTCACGGCCGGCCTCGGGCTGCGTTCTAATACTCCGCATGTGCCAGCTTCTAGGGATGAACTGCAACACGCCGACGGACGTGACCTTCAGCTTCACGGGCTTCGCGCAGCGCGGCGGGCGCACCGACCATCACGCCGACGGCTGGGGCATCGCCTTCTTCGAGGACCGCGGACTGCGGCATTTCGTCGACCATCAGCCGGCCTGCGAATCGCCGGTGGCCGAGCTGATCAGGCGCTACCCGATCCAGAGCCGCAATGTCATCGCGCATATCCGCAAGGCGACCCAGGGCGCGGTCAACCTGCAGAACTGCCACCCCTTCGTGCGCGAGCTCTGGGGACGTTATTGGGTATTCGCCCACAACGGCGATCTGAAGACCTACCGGCCGCGGCTGCACGGCAGCTTCCACCCGGTGGGCAGCACCGACAGCGAGCACGCTTTCTGCTGGCTGATGCAGGAACTGGCCAAGTCGCATGCCGGCGTGCCCAGCATCGACGAACTCACGCTCACGCTGCGTGAACTGGTGCCGCGGCTCGCAGCGCACGGCACCTTCAATTTCATGCTGTCCAACGGGCAGGCACTGTGGACGCATGCGTCGACCCACCTCTGGTACATCGAGCGCCGCGATCCCTTCCTGACCGCCGAGCTCTCGGACGAGGACCTGAGCATCGATTTCGCCCAGCACACCACGCCCTCCGACCGCGTGGCCGTGGTGGTGACGGCGCCGCTCACGACCAACGAGACCTGGCAGCCCTTCGCGCCGCACGAACTCGCGGTCTTCGTCGACGGCAGGCGCCACGGATAGGGCCGCGGCCACGCGCCGCCGGCGGCGGCCTGTCTAGCTCTTCTTCAGCTCCGCCTCCAGCGCGTCGATGAACATGGCCGGCACGTCGAAGCCTGTCTGCTCCGTGATCTCCTGGAAGCAGGTCGGACTCGTCACATTGATCTCGGTCAGGGAGTTGCCGATCACGTCGAGCCCGATCAGCAGCAGGCCGCGCGCATAGAGCACCGGCCCGATCGCCTCGGCGATGCGGCGGTCGTCATCCGTCAACGGCTGGGCGACGCCGCGGCCGCCCGCGGCCAGGTTGCCGCGCACCTCGTTGCCCTGCGGGATTCGCGCCAGGCTGAAGGGAACGACCCGGCCGCCGATCACCAGCACACGCTTGTCGCCCTGCGTGATCTCGGGCACGAAGCGCTGCACCATGAGGGTCCGTGCACCGTGCTTGTTGAGGGTCTCGACGATGGAGCCGAGGTTCAGCCCATCGGGCTTGACGCGGAAGATCCCCATGCCGCCCATGCCGTCCAGCGGCTTCAGGATGATGTCCTCGTGCTCGGCATGAAAGGCGCTCACCGCCGCGGCGCTGCGCGTCACCAGGGTCGGCGTGGTGAATTCGGAGAACTCCATGATCGAGAGCTTCTCCGGATGGTCGCGCAGCGACTTCGGCTTGTTGAAGACGCGCGCGCCATCCCGCTCGGCCTGCTCGAGCAGGTGGGTGGCGTAGATGTATTCGTCGTCGAAGGGCGGGTCCTTGCGCATCAGCACCGCATCGAAGTCGCGCAGCGCCACATCGCGATAGACCTCCTGGCGGTACCACTCGTGGGGATCGCCGGTCAGCACGATCTGGTGCGCGCGGACCATCACCGGCTCGCCGCGCTTCCAGCTCAGCTGGCGCGGCTCGCAGACCGAGATCTGGTGCCCGCGGCGCTGTGCCTCGCGCATCATCGAGAAGGTCGTGTCCTTGTAGATCTTGAAGTGATCGAGCGGATCGGCAACGAAGAGGAAGTGCATCAGGGGGTCTTTCCGGCAGTCGGCGTTGAAGGGTTGCGCGGGGCAGAGGCCCGCGGATCGGGCTCGATCTTGCCGCCGCGGGCGATGTCCTTGTCGGCGAAGGGTCTGCGGCCGATGCGCTGGACCGCGAGCGCAAGGGCCCCGGCCACCACGCCCCAGAAGGCGGAACCGATGCCGGCGAGCGTGACGCCCGAAAGCGTCACGAGGAATGTGATCAGGGCCGCCTCGCGGTGCGATTCGTCATGCACGGCCGCAGCGAGCCCGGTCCCGATGGTGCCGAGCAGTGCGAGCCCGGCGATGGCAGCGACCAGTTCCTTCGGGAAGGCGGTGAGCAATCCGGTGACCGCGGCGCCGAACAGGCCGATCACCACATAGATCGCGCCGCAGCTCACGGCCGCCGTGTAGCGTCGCCCGGGGTCTTCGTGTGCTTCGCGCCCCATGCAGATGGCGGCGGTGATGGCGCTCAGGTTGAGGGCATAGGCACCGAAGGGTGCGAGCACCAGGGTGGCAAGGCCGCTGATGGTGATCAGTCCGGACACCGGCATCTCGTAGCCCGAAGCGCGAATGGCGGCGACGCCGGGAAGGTTCTGCGAGGCCATGGTGACCACGAAGAGCGGGAGCGCGAGACTCACGGCGGCCTGCCAGCTGAAGGCCGGCATGGTGAACACGGGCATCGCCAGGCGCCAGTGCACCGAGCCCCAGGCAAGCTGGCCGCGCGTGGCGACGAAAGCGATGGCGACCGCCAGCGTCAGCGGCACCGCGTAACGCGGAAGCCAGCGCCGCCCGACCAGGTAGCTCGCGAGCATCAGGAGCACCAGCGGCAGCGCGGTCTGGGCCGCGACGAAAGCCTGCAAGCCAAAGCGCGCCAGCACGCCCGCGAGCAGGGCCGAGGCGATTGCCATCGGAATCCGGTTCATCACGCGTTCGAACAGGCCGGTCGCGCCGGCCAGACTGATCAGCACGGCGCAGACGATGAACGCGCCGACGGCCTCGTTCATGCTGTAGCCCGCCCCCGCCACGGCCAGCACGGCCGCACCGGGCGTGCTCCAGGCGATCATGACCGGCTTCCTGAGCCACAGCGAGGGCAGCGCAGAGGCCAGCCCCATGCCGAGGCCGAGCGCCCACATCCAGGAGGCGATGACCTCGGGCGTCGCGCCGAAGGCCTGCGCCGCCTGGAAGACGATCGCCACCGAACTCGTGAATCCCACGAGCACCGCGACGAAGCCCGCGGTGAAAGCCGACAGGCTCAGGTCCTTGAAGAATCGCATGGGCGGGATTGTGCCCGCGCAAACACGCCCCTCGCATGCTGCGTGCGCCGGGCCGCTGCCGTCATTCCCGGATGAAGAAGACATCCCAGACGATCAGCGAGATCCCGAGCGCGGCCAGCAGCACCAGGCCCGCGGCCAGGCCGTAGCCCGCCACCCGCTCCGCCCGGAAGATGTTGCGCCAGCGTGTTTCGTCCAGCGGACTGCCGCCGAGAAACCAGATCATCGCGAGGACGGCGACGGCCAGGCTGGCCCAGACGCTGAGGTGGATCGCTTCCATCGTTGCTCCGCCCTTCTTCTTCAGAACCAGTGATGTTGATCACCCCAGAGAACGAGGCCGGTCACGATGATGATCACCGCCACCACGAAGCCCACGCCCTCCTCCTCGAAGTCCCTGAGGTGGAACGACCTGAATCCGAGCAACCGGACGACCCTGGCGATCGCCTTGCCGATCCCGCGAAACAGAAAGTCGAACAGCTTCACGGACACACCCCCTGGAGGTCGTCGTTGTTCGGCAAGGGGCGACGATACCCGAAGCGCGCCGCGGAAACCATCCGGCGGCCCGCCAGGATCGACGGCCGCCTGCCGGGCCGCCGCGCCCGGCCTCAGATCTCGATCTTCGAGCCGAGCTCGACCACCGCGTTGTTCGGCAATCCGAGGAAATCCGCGGCGCCGCTGGCGCTGTGATGCATCTGCGCGAACAGCTTTTCGCGCCAGGGCGCCATCCCGCTGCCCAGCGTGGGGATCACGACATCGCGCGACAGGAAGTAGCTGGTCGACATCGGCTCGACCTGGCAGCCTCGCATGCGGGCCTGCTCCAGGGCGCGAGGAATGTCGACATCGTTCTTGAATCCATAGTGCACGATGACCTGCCAGCAATGATGGCCCAGCGCCTCCGTCTCGATGCGCTTGCTCATCGGAATCCACGGCACCTCGTGATTGCGCACGGTGACGAAGAGATTCTGGTCGTGCAGCACCTTGTTGTGCTTGAGGTTGTGCAGCAGCGCATTGGGCACCACGCCGGGCTCGGAGGTCATGAACACCGCCGTGCCATCGACACGCGCCGGAGGATTGACGAAGACCGATTCGAGGAAACCCCGCAGGTCGATGGCATCGGCGAGCTGCACCTCGCCCATGAGCCGCCGGCCTTCCTTCCAGGTGATCATCAGCGTGAAGATCGAGCCACCGATCATGAGCGGGAACCAGCCGCCCTCGAACAGCTTCAGCAGGTTGGAGGAAAAGAAGAGGAAGTCGACCACGAAGAAGACGCCGGTGGCGGCAACGCAGAGGATCAGCGGGTACTTCCAGGCATAGCGGATCACGAAGAAGGTCAGCACGGTCGTGATCAGCATGTCGGTGGTGACGGCGATGCCGTAGGCCGCGGCCAGGTTGCTCGACGAGCGGAACATCACGACCGCCAGCACGATCGCGACGAACAGTCCCCAGTTGACGAAGGGGATGTAGATCTGCCCCGCGGTGCGCACGCTGGTGTGCTCGATGTTCAGGCGCGGCAGATAGCCGAGCTGGATGACCTGCCGGGTGACGCTGAACGCGCCCGTGATCAGGGCCTGCGATGCGATCACGGTGGCGGCGGTGGCCAGCAGCACCAGCGGCAGCAGCGCCCACTCGGGCGCCATCATGTAGAAGGGGTTCTGCACCGCCAACGGGTTCTCGAGCAGCAGCGCGCCCTGGCCGAAGTAATTGAGCGTGAGCGAAGGCATCACCACCGAGAACCAGGCGATGCGGATCGGCCGCTTGCCGAAGTGCCCGAGGTCGGCGTAGAGCGCTTCCGCGCCGGTCACGCACAACACGATCGCGCCGAGGATGATGAAGCTCGTGCCCGGATTCAGCCAGACGAAGCGCAGCGCGTAGAAGGGGCTCAGGGCCTTGAGGATGACCGGATGCGCGACGATCTGCGACGCGCCCAGCAGGGCGATTGCCAGGAACCAGACGAGCGTGATCGGCCCGAAGAAGCGCCCGACGCCCGAAGTGCCGCGCTTCTGGAAGGCGAACAGGAAGGTCAGCACCACCAGCGTGATCGGAATGACGTAGTGCCTGAACTGGGGCGAAACGACTTCCAGCCCCTCGACCGCGGAAAGCACCGAGATCGCCGGCGTGATGACGCCATCGCCGTAGAAGAGCGAGGTGCCGAAGATGCCGACCACCAGCAGGACATGGCGCAGGCGCGGCTTGTCGACCACGGCCTGAGAGGCGAGAGCCAGCATCGCCACCAGTCCGCCTTCGCCCTCGTTGTCGGCGCGCAGCACCAGCACCACGTACTTGATCGAGACGATGACCGTCAGAGTCCAGAAGAACATCGACAGAACGCCGTAGACGTTCTCGACGGTGAACGGAACATGGCCGTGCCCGAACACTTCCTTGACGGCGTACAGGACACTGGTGCCGATGTCGCCGTAGACAACACCGATGGCCGCAAGAATGAGCGCGGCAGGAGTGGATTTGGAAGCTGACACGAAGTCGGTGGAAAGGGTCGCGAGGCGTGTGGAACACCAGGGCGTGCGTCGGTTTTGTCAGGCCTGCGCGCGCTGTCCGCCCTCTCTCTTTGGTTGTTTCAGGGCTGCTATTTTGCCGTCAGCCCGAAGCGCCGCAAGCCACGGCGGCGACTTATTCGTACACCTCGGCGTCCGGATCGGTCGCCTCCAGCTCATAGCTGGCCGCCACCATCGCCAGCCGCCCGATGACACCGTACATGTAGAAGCGGTTCGGTGCACTGGCACCAGGCTTGGCGCCGGGTTGCGGTAAGTGCGCACTCTCCGAGAATGCCAGGGGCACGAAACTGGCACCGGGCAGGTTCAGGTTCTCATCGGGACTGCGGTCGGCATGCACCCGATAGAAGCCACCGACCACGTAGCGATCCATCATGTAGACCACCGGCTCGGCAACGGCGCCGTGCACGCGCTCGTTGGTCAGAACGCCTTCCTGGACGATCAGCTCACCGCCTTCCATCGCCTCCTTCGCGCTCCCTGCCTTGCCGCGCAACCGGCGGCCCAGGCCCTCGAGTTCCTTCGCGTCCCGGACCGTGAGCACGCCCATGCCTCGGGCGCCGTTGTCGGCCTTGACGACCACGAAGGGCTTTTCGTTGATGCCGTACTCCTTGTACTTGCGCCGGATCCGCGTGAGCAGCGCATCCGCATGGCTGGTGAGGACGTCCATGCCCTTGCCGCTCGCGAAGTCGACCATTCCCGCCTTGGCGTACATCGGATTGATGAGCCACGGATCGATGCCCAGCAGCTTGCCGAAGCGCTTGGACACTTCCTCGTAGCTGTGGAAATGGTTGCTCATGCGGCGCACCGACCGGCCCGCATGCAGCGGCGGCAGCAGGTACTGCTCATGCAGGTCCTCGAGGATGCCGGGCGTGCCGGCCGCGAGGTCGGTGTTCAGCAGGATGGTGCAGGGGTCGAAGTGCTTGAGCCCCAGTCGCCGCTTGCCGCGCACCACCGGCTCCAGGCAAACGGTCTCCCCGTGCGGCAGCTCGATCTTGGTGGGCGACTTGATCGCGGGATCGATCGACCCCACGCGCACATTCAGCCCGGCCATGTGGAAGATGCGCACAAGCTGCGCGACGTTGGCCAGGTAGAAGGTATTGCTCGAATGGTTCTCCGGAATGACGAGCAGGTTGCGCGCTTCAGGACAGATCTTTTCGATGGCCGCCTGGGCGGCCTGCACCGCCAGCGGGAGCATGTCCTGCGACAGGTTGTTCCAGCCGCGCGGAAACAGATTCGTGTCGACCGGCGCCAGCTTGAAACCGGCATTGCGGATGTCCGCGGCGCTGTAGAACGGCGGCGTGTGCTCCATCCATTCGAGCCGGAACCAGCGCTCGATGGCCGGCGTGGAATCCAGAATGCGCTGCTCGAGCTCGTTGATCGGACCGTTCAGGGCGGTGACGAGGTGGGGAACCATTCGGCGGCCTTGTTTTGCGTGTTCTGGGTCAAAGGTGGACTGGAATTGTAGGTTTTGGGGGCAGCCGCCCGAATCACAAGCGCCGACCTCGCCAAACAGGCCGCCGTCGGCCGCCCAGGCAACCCGGCGCCCACGCGCGCGCGGGCCCGGTCAGCGCCGCACTTCGCCCTGGCCCAGCACCACGTACTTGAGCGACGTCAGCCCCTCGATGCCGACCGGCCCGCGCGCATGGAACTTGTCCGTGCTGATGCCGATCTCGGCGCCGAGTCCGTACTCGAAGCCATCGGCAAAGCGGGTGCTCGCATTGACCATCACGCTGGCGGAATCGACCTCGCGCAGGAAGCGCTGCGCGTTCAGATGGTCGCGCGTCACGATGGCATCCGTGTGATGGCTCGAATAGCGGTTGATGTGCGCGATCGCCTCGTCCACGCCCTCGACCACCTTGATGCTGATGACCGCCGCCAGGTACTCCTCGGACCAATCGGCCTCCACCGCATCGGCCACCCTGGCTTCAGGTGCGAGCGCGCCCTCGGCACGCAGGATGCGCGCGGCCGCGGGATCGCAGCGCATCTCCACGCCCTTGGCCGCGAAGATCGCGCCGATCTCGGGCAGGAAGCTCTCGGCGATCGAGGCGGCCACCAGCAGGCCTTCCGCCGCATTGCAGGGGCTGTACTTCTGCGTCTTGGCGTTGTCGACGATCCGAACCGCCATGTCCAGCGGCGCGGTGTCATCGACGTAGACATGGCAGTTGCCGTCGAGATGCTTGATGACCGGCACCTTGGCTTCGCGGCTGATGCGCTCGATCAGCCCCTTGCCGCCGCGCGGGATGATGACGTCGACGAAGGCCGGCATCGCGATCAGCTGGCCCACGGCCTCACGGTCGGTGGTCTGCACGAGTTGCACCGCGTCCTCCGGCAGCCCCGCTTCGCGCAGCGACTCGGCCACCAGTTGCGCCAGCGCCTTGTTCGACTCGATGGCCTCCGAGCCGCCGCGCAGGATCGCCGCGTTGCCGCTCTTGATTGCCAGGCTCGCTGCTTCGATCGTCACATTGGGACGGCTCTCGTAGATCATGCCGAAGACGCCGATCGGCACCCGCATCTGTCCGACCCGGATGCCGCTGGGCTGCTGCCGCAGGCCGATCACCTCGCCGATCACGTCGGGCATGGCCGCGAGCTGCTCGCAGCCCAGCGCCACGGTCTCGATGACCTTGGGCGTGAGCTTGAGCCGATCCACCATAGGAGCCGACAGCCCGGCGGCCTCGGCACGCACGATGTCGCGTGCGTTGTCCGTCCCGAGCGAGGCCGCACTCTCGCGCAGCCGGCGGGCCAGAGCCCGAAGCGCCGTGTTCTTGGTCGCCGCATCCGCCTTGGCCATCAGGGCCGAGGCCGCCTTGGCCTGCACGCCAAGGGTCTGCATGTATTCAGGGAGATTGAGCGCGTTCATCCACGCATTTTGCCGTGGACGGCATTCCCGCACGCGGCGGCGCCCTCCCGGCAGCTGAGGCGCCGGCCCGGCCTGCTGCGCCAGGCCGGGGTCCGGGGCACTCAGGCAGACCGCAGGACGGAAGGCGCATTGCCCCGAACGTCGCCCTTGACTTCATCGAAGACCCGGCGCACCGCCGACGAGGGTGCGCGGCCCATCAGGCTCACCACGACGACAGCGACGGACGCAAGGACGAAGCCCGGGACGATCTCGTACAGATCGGCCCACTCGTAGTGTTCCCAGACCAGCACGGTGAGGGCGCCGACGATCATCCCGGCCAGCGCGCCGTTGCGCGTCATGCGCGGCCACAGCACCGAGGCCAGCACGACGGGCCCGAATGCGGCGCCGAAGCCGGCCCATGCATAGCTCACCAGGCCCAGCACCCGGCTGCCGGGATCGGCGGCAATCCAGATCGCGATGCCAGACACCGCCAGCACCATCGCGCGCCCGAACCACACGAGCTCCCGCTGCGACGCGGCACGGCGCACGAAAGTCTTGTAGAGATCCTGCGTCAGCGCGCTCGAACACACCAGCAACTGGCACGACAGCGTGCTCATGACCGCCGCAAGAATCGCAGCCATCAGCACACCGGCGACCCACGGGTTGAAGAGCTGCCGCGCCACTTCGATGAACACCGTCTCCGCATTCGCGGTCACGCCGGACGCAAGGCTCGGGTTCTGGCGAAAGTAGGTAATACCGAAGAAGCCCACGGCGACCGCACCGGCGAGGCACAGCACCATCCAGGTCATGCCGATGACGCGCGCGCGCGGAATGGTCGCCACCGATTCGGCCGCCATGAAGCGCACCAGGATGTGCGGCTGCCCGAAATAACCCAGGCCCCACGCCAGCAGCGAGATGATCGTGATCGCGTCCAGATCGCGGACCAGATCGAGCATCTCCGGGGACGTCGCCTTCATGGTCGACAAACTCGCGGCCGGGCCGCCCGCGGCCTGCACCAGCATCAGCGGTGCCGCGATGAGCGCGGTGATCATCAGCGAGGCCTGGATGGTGTCCGTCCAGCTCACGGCGAGAAAGCCGCCGATGAAGACATAGGCGATGGTCGCCGCCGCGCCGACCCAGAGCGCCGTCTCGTAGCGCAACCCGAACATGCTCTCGAACAGGCGCGCACCGGCCACCACGCCGGAGGCACAGTAGATGGTGAAGAAGGTCAGGATCACCAGAGCCGTGAAGATGCGCAGCAGGTGGCTCCTGTCCTCGAAGCGATGTGTCAGATAGTCCGGCAGCGTGAGCGCATTGCCCGCGCGCTCGGTGTACGAGCGCAATCGAGCCGCGACGAAGCGCCAGTTGAACCAGGCGCCGACGCAGAGCCCGATGGCAATCCATCCGCCCGAGAGTCCCGCCAGATAGATGGTGCCCGGCAGACCCATGAGCAGCCAGCCGCTCATGTCCGATGCGCCCGCCGACAGCGCGGTGACAAAACTTCCGAGACTTCGTCCGCCGAGGATGTAGTCGGACAGGTTGCGCGTCGCGCGGTAACCCAGCCACCCGATCAGCAACATGCCGGTCAGATACACGGCAAAAGTGACGAGCGTTGGCGTACTTGTGGTCATTGTCTTATTCCCCCTGATTGAGCTGTCCGGGCAACTCCCTGCAATGCGCTTCACGGCCCGGCGGCGCAAAGCGGGGAAGGCCAGGACCTTCGACAGTCGCCGGCCTGCCGTCGCAGGGTGCGACGGCGTCGGGGGGCGATGCTAACCGGGGGGGAGGGACAGGAAGGACTCGGGCGCGATGGCGTCAGCGCGCTCGCGCTTGCCCGTCGAAGGCGCGGCAGGACATCAACGCCAGCCGCTGCAAGGCCTGCCACCCATCAGCGGGCCAATCGGGCCGCTTCAGCCCCTTGACGATGCCGTCCACCAGATGCGCCGCGCGCAGCAGCCGCGCCAGGGCCCGGTCGTCGATGCGCGGCAGCACTCGCTCGAAGGCGCGCTCGCGCGGGCCCCAGATGCGGTTGTCGCGCAGCGCCATCGGCAGCGGGCGGCCGGCCGACATTGCGTCCTTGACGCGCTTGAGCGCCCGGATGTCCTCGGCCAGCGTGTAGTGCACCAGCACCTCGGCCTCGCCTTCGGCCTGCAGGCCTTCGAGCATGCGCGCGACCCGGTTCGGATTGCCCGCGAGCACGGCTTCGGACAGCTTGAACACGTCATAGCGGGCGACGTTGTTGACTGCGCCCTCGACCTGCTCCCAGCTCAGCTCGCCCGCAGGATGCAGCAGTGCCAGTTTCTGGATCTCCTGGTGCGCCGCGAGCAGATTGCCTTCCACACGGTCCGCAAAGAACTGCAGCGTGCGCTGGCCTTCCTCGCCGCCCTTGACGCGCTGGCCCTGCAGCGCGAGCCGCTGCGCGATCCACTGCGGCAGCGCCCCGCGCTCGACGGAGTCGATCTGCAGCGACACCCCGTTGTTCTCCAGAGCCGAGAACCAGGCCCCGGTGCGCGTGGCCTTGTCCAGGCGCGGCAGCAGCACCAGGGTCAGCGTGCTGTCGTTCCCGCGCGCCCCCTCGGCGATCTGCTGCAATGCGACGCTTCCGTCCTTGCCCGGCTTGCCGGACGGAATGCGGATCTCGACGATCTGGCGATCGGCGAACAGGCTGAGCGACCCGCCCGCAGCCAGCACCGCGCTCCAGTCGAAATGCGCACCCGCCACCGTATGGACACTGCGCTCCGTGTAGCCACCTGCACGCGCCGCAGCCCGGATCGCATCCGCCGCCTCCTGCGCAAGCAGCGGCTCATCGCCATGAATGGTGTAGAGCGGCGCCACCCCCTTGGCGAGATGCGACGCAAGCTGCGCGGCCCCTAGCTGCATGGCGCCCACCCAGCACAGCAGCACCCCTCGCCCAGGAGCGCGCCAGAAACACCGCGGATCCGGCTTTGCCGGACCGCCGGTGTGGCCCCCTGCAAGGGGGTGGGCGGCCACACGAAGTGGGCAAGCCTGGGGATGTGTTTGTTCACAAGCTCTTGATCGCCGCCAATCGGCGCATCGTCTGCTGCGCGATGTCGCTCTGCATGTCGCGATAGAGCAGCTCCGTTTCGCCTTCCTTGGCGAGGGCGGCGGTTTCGTTGTAGGTGATGTCGCGCTGCTGCTGGATCTCGGTCGGCCCGAGCAACTCCCTGCCAGCCGGCGTGCGCACCCGGAAGCGCACCGTCAGCCGCAGCTGCAGCTCGCGAACCTGTCCGGCCGAATTGGCCGAGATGATGATGTTCTCGCGGTTCTCGCTGAGCACGTCGAGGACTGCGTCGGCGGTCTTCATCTCCTCGTCCGGCACGATGGTCACGGTGCCCGTGGCGCGCAGGTTGCGGCGCAGATAGACAGTGAAGATCGATTTGCCGGGGACGGCCAGCGTCTTGAACGCGAAGACGGGCGCCTGGCGCAGCTGGAAGCCACAGCCGGAGACGAGCATCGCCGCCGCACAGGCCGCCGCGAACAGGCCGCGCCTCGAGGAGAGGCGAAGGGTCGAGTCCGTGCCGCTCATAGGACCACGTTGACCAGGCGCCCCGGCACCACGATCACGCGCTTTGCCGTCGCGCCTTCCGCGTGCTTCACGAAGGCTTCGCTGGCGATGGCGAGCTTCTCGATTTCCTGCTTCGACGCGCCGGCGGGCACCACAAGCGAGCCGCGCAGCTTGCCGTTGATCTGCAGCATCAGTTCGATTTCCTCTTGTTCGAGAGCCTTGGGATCGACCGCCGGCCACGGTGCATCAAGCAGCCCGCCGAGATCCTTGTCGTACCCCAGCGCTTCCCACAATGCATGCGTGATGTGCGGCGTGGCCGGGTAGAGGCAGCGCAAGAGGACGCCGAAGCCCTCGCGCACCGCCGCCCGATCGCCCGCATCGGGCGCCTGGGGCTTGAAGCCTTCCAGCGCATTCAGCAGTTTCATCGCACCGGACACCACCGTGTTGTATTGCATGCGCTGGTAGTCGTAGTCGATCTGGCGCAGCACGGTGTGCACTTCGCGCCGCAAGGCCTTGGCATCCTTCCCAAGGGCCGCGGGCTGCTTCGGGTCGCCGGCCGGTGCCGCACCCTCGTCGCCCAGAAGCGCAAAGCCGAAGTTCCACAGCCGGCGCAGGAAGCGGAAGCTGCCTTCCACCGCCGCCTCGTTCCATTCGAGCGTGGCCTCTGGCGGCGCGGTGAACATGGTGTAGAGGCGTGCGGTGTCGGCACCGTACTTCTCGATCAGGTCCTGCGGGTCGACACCGTTGCGCTCGCTCTTGCCCATCTTGCCCACGCCGCCGTACTCGACGGCGCTGCCGTCGGCGAGCGTGCCGCCGCTGATGTGGCCCTGCGCGTCGAGCGTCGGCGTCACCTCCGAAGGCGGGAAGTATTCCTTGCCGCCCTTCTCGCCGCGGCGGTAGAAGATGTGGTTGAGCACCATGCCCTGCGTCAGCAGCTTGCTGAAGGGCTCGTCGACCTGGATCAGGTCCAGGTCGCGCATCACCTTGGTCCAGAAGCGTGCATAGAGCAGGTGCAGGATCGCGTGCTCGATGCCGCCGATGTACTGGTCCATCGGCATCCAGTAGCGTGCGCCTTCGCCGACCATGGCCGCGTCGTCCTTCGGGTCGCAGTAGCGCATGAAGTACCACGAGCTGTCGACGAAGGTGTCCATCGTGTCGGTCTCGCGCCGGGCGGCCTTGCCGCAGACCGGGCAGGTGACGCCGGCATGGAAGCCCTCATGCCTGGCCAGCGGATTGCCCGAGCCGTCCGGCACGCAGTCCGTGGGCAGGACGACCGGCAGGTCTTTCTCGGGCACCGGCACCGCGCCGTGCACATCGCAATGGATGATCGGGATCGGCGTGCCCCAGTAGCGCTGGCGGCTGATGCCCCAGTCACGCAGGCGCCAGGTGGTCTGCATCTCGCCCAGACCCTTCTGGCCCAGCGTATGGGCCACGGCCTTGACCGCCTCCACGTAGGACATGCCGCTGAAGTTGTCGGAGTTGATGGTCACGCCCCGCTGCTTGTCGGCGTACCAGTCCTGCCAGCGGTGGTAGTCGAAATGCGGCTCGTCCTCTACCAGCACCACCTGGATGATCTCGATGCCGTACTTGTTCGCGAAGGCGAAGTCGCGCTCGTCGTGCGCGGGCACGCCCATCACGGCGCCGTCGCCGTAGCTCATCAGCACGTAGTTGCCGACCCACACCGGGACGTGCTCCTCGGTGATCGGATGCACGACCGACAGGCCGGTCGGCACGCCCTTCTTTTCCTGCGTGGCCAGTTCGGCCTCGGAGGTGCCGCCGCTCTTGCACTCGTCGATGAAGGCGGCGACCTTCGGATTGCCCTTCGCGGCATGCAGCGCGAGCGGATGCTCGGGCGCAACCGCGCAGAAGGTGACGCCCATGATGGTGTCGGCACGCGTCGTGAAGACGTACATGCGCCCGCCCTGGATCAGTGCGCCGCTCTCGTCGCGTATGTCGTGCGTGAAGGCGAAGCGCACGCCTTCGCTCTTGCCGATCCAGTTCTCCTGCATCAGCTTGACCCGCTCGGGCCAGCCGGGCAGCTTGTGCTGGGTGTGCTCGAGCAGTTCCTCGGCGTAGTCGCTGATCTTGAGGTAATAGCCGGGGATCTCGCGCCGCTCCACCGTGGCGCCTGTACGCCAGCCCTTGCCGTCGATCACCTGCTCGTTCGCGAGCACGGTCTGGTCGACCGGGTCCCAGTTCACGACCTGCGTCTTGCGGTAGGCGATGCCTTTTTCCAGCATCTTGAGGAACAGCCACTGGTTCCACTTGTAATAGGCCGGATCGCAGGTGGCGATCTCGCGGCTCCAGTCGATGGCCAGCCCCATGGCCTGGAGCTGCCCCTTCATGTAGCCGATGTTCTCGTACGTCCATTTCGCCGGTGGAACGCCGTTCTTGAGGGCGGCGTTCTCGGCCGGCAGGCCGAAGGCGTCCCAGCCCATGGGCATCAGGACGTTGTAGCCGCTCATGCGCAGGTAGCGCGTGAGCATGTCGTTGATGGTGTAGTTGCGCACGTGGCCCATGTGGAGCTTGCCGCTGGGATAGGGCAGCATCGAGCAGGCGTAGTACTTCTTCTTGCGCGCGTCCTCGATGACGCGGTAGGCATCGGCGGCCTTCCAGTGGGCCTGGGCGGCGGACTCGACGTCGCTGGGTCTGTAGCTGGGATTCATGGGGTAGGGCAACGGCCCGGCGCCGGATGGCCCGGGGGAAGGCGGATTATCGCGGCTTAGTGGATGGCCCACTTCTCGCATGCAACAATGATTTTCCAACCGGGGAATGCACACATGGCCGAGGAATGGTGGCGTGGCGCGGTGATCTACCAGATCTACCCTCGCAGCTTCATGGACAGCAACGGCGACGGCATTGGGGACTTGCCGGGCATCACGGCCGCGCTCGACCATGTGGCCCGGCTCGGCGCCGACGCGATCTGGATCTCGCCCTTCTTCAAGTCGCCGATGAAGGATTTCGGCTACGACGTGTCCGACTATCGCGCGGTCGACCCGATTTTCGGCACGCTGGCGGACTTCGACGCCCTCCTGGCGCGCGCCCATGCGCTGGGACTCAAGGTGATCATCGACCAGGTGCTGTCGCATACCTCCAGCGAGCACGCCTGGTTCGCGGCCAGCCGGGCCTCCCGCCAGGGTCCGCAGGCCGACTGGTATGTCTGGGCCGACCCCAGGCCCGACGGCACGCCGCCCAACAACTGGCTGTCCGTCTTCGGCGGGCCGGCCTGGCAGTGGGATTCGCGGCGGCGCCAGTACTACCTGCACAGTTTTCTCCCCGAGCAGCCCGATCTCGATTTCCACTGCCCGGCGGTGCAGGAGGCCCTGCTTGCCGAGGTGCGATTCTGGTGCGAGCGTGGCGTCGACGGCTTTCGCTTCGATGCCTGCAACCACCAGTTCCACGACGCCCTGCTGCGTGACAACCCGCCGGCCGACGGCGGCGCCGTGAGCACGGTGCGTGCCGACAACCCCTATGCGATGCAGCTGCACCTGCACGACAAGAGCCAGCCCGAGAACCTGCTCTTCCTGGAACGGCTGCGCAGGCTGCTCGACGAATTCGGCGCGATGGCGCTGGGCGAGGTCGGCGACGAGAACGCGCCGCCCCTGATGGCCCGGTACACCGAGCGCGGCAAGCGCCTGCAGATGGCCTACAGCTTCAGCCTGCTCACCGGCGAACACAGCGCCCGGCATCTGCGAACCCAGGTCGAGACCCTGGACCACGCGCTGGCGCGGACCGGCGGCTGGGGCTGCTGGGCGGTTTCCAACCACGACGTGCCGCGCGTGGCGACGCGCTGGAATGCGGACGGATCGGCGGACAGCCGCCGCGACCGCCTGTGGCTTGCGCTGCTGCTTTCGCTGCGCGGCAGCGCCTGCGTCTACCAGGGTGAGGAACTGGGCCTGCCCGAGGCCGACGTGCCTTTCGAATGGCTGCAGGACCCCTACGGCCTGGCCTTCTGGCCCGAGTTCAAGGGTCGGGACGGCTGCCGCACGCCGATGCCCTGGCGCGCGGACGACCGCCATGCGGGATTCACCCGGGGCACGCCCTGGCTGCCGGTGGACGACGCCCACCGCCCCCTGGCCATCGACCGCCAGGACGGCGATCCGGATTCCATGCTGAGCTTCAGCCGCGCGCTGCTTCACTGGCGTCGCGGCCAGCCGCTGCTGCGCACCGGCAACATCCTGTTTCGCGATGCGCCCGAGCCGCTCCTGTGGTTCGAGCGCCGCCTCGGCGACTCCGCGCTCGAAGCCGTGTTCAACCTCTCCGCCGAACCGGCGACGCTCGCGCTTCCCCGTGGATTCGCGCCGCTCGCGGACACGCCCTTCTCCGGCGCACGGCTCGATGCGGGTACGCTGACGCTGCCGCCGTTCGGGGTGTTCTTCGGAGAAGCGCCTCATGCTGCCTGATGCCGAGATCCAGGCGCTGATGCGCGCCGAGCATGGCGACCCCTTCGGCGTGCTCGGGCCGCACCAGTCCGACGAAGGACTGTGGGTGCGCGCCCTGCTGCCCGGCGCGCAGAGCGTGATGGTCATGCATTCCGGCTCGGGCTGGCCCCTGGCCCCGCTCGAACGGCAAGGAGCCAGCGACCTGTTCGCCGGGCTGGTGCCCGCGGCGCAGGCCCGGCTGGGCTATTGTTTCCGTGTCGACTGGGGCGGGCACAACTCGCTCATCGAGGACCCCTATCGTTTTCCGCTCGTGCTGGGGAATGTCGATGTCTGGCTGCTGGCCGAAGGAACGCACTTGCGGCCATTCGAACAACTCGGCGCGCACCTGCGCGAGATGGAGGGCGTGCGCGGCGTCGCCTTCGCCGTCTGGGCGCCGAACGCGCACCGCGTCTCGGTGGTCGGCGACTTCAACAACTGGGACGGCCGGCGCCACATGATGCGGCTGCGCCGGGAATGCGGCGTGTGGGAAATCTTCGCCCCGCATGTTTCCGCCGGCGACAGCTACGAGTTCGAGATCCTGTCCTCCGACGGGCAGCTGCTGCGCAAATCGGACCCTTTCGGCTTCTCGGCCCGCCTGCGGCCGGAGACTGCGAGCGTGGTGCAGCCGCTGCCTCCGGTGGCGGCAGTGCCCGCCGGACGCGCCGGCGCCAATGCGCGCAACGCGCCCATCAGCATCTACGAGGTGCACCTGGGTTCATGGCGGCGCAAGAACGGCCACGAATGGCTGGACTATCGCGATCTGGCGGACACGCTGGTGCCCTATGCGCAAGCCATGGGCTTCACCCACATCGAGCTGCTGCCGGTCAGCGAACACCCCTTCGACGGCTCCTGGGGCTACCAGCCCATCGGGCTCTACGCGCCCACCTCCCGCTACGGCACGCCCGGCGACTTCCGGGCCTTCGTCGAGGCAGCGCACGCGGCGGGCCTGGGCGTGATCCTCGACTGGGTACCCGCGCACTTTCCGACCGACGCGCACGGCCTGGGCCGCTTCGACGGCACGGCGCTCTACGAATACGCCGATCCGCGCGAGGGCTTCCATCACGACTGGCAGACGCTGATCTTCAACTACGCGCGCACCGAGGTACGCAACTACCTGGTCGGCAATGCGCTGTACTGGCTGGAACGCTATGGCGTCGACGGCCTGCGGGTGGATGCGGTCGCCTCGATGCTCTATCGCGACTACAGCCGCAAGCCCGGCGAGTGGACACCCAACGTGAAGGGCGGACGGGAAAACCTGGAGGCGATCGATTTCCTGCGCCGCATGAACCACGTGGTGGGCGTCGAGCGCAGCGGGACCGCGACCATCGCCGAGGAGTCGACCAGCTTTCCCGGCGTCACGCGGCCGCCCGAGCAGGGCGGGCTCGGTTTCCACTACAAGTGGAACATGGGATGGATGAATGACACGCTGAGATATGTCGGCATCGATCCGGTCTTCCGCAAGCACCATCACGAACAGATCACTTTCGGGCTGATGTATGCCCACAGCGAGAACTTCGTGCTGCCGCTCTCGCACGATGAGGTGGTGCACGGCAAGGGCTCGCTCATCGGGCGCATGCCGGGGGACAACTGGCAGAAGTTCGCCGGCCTTCGCAATCTCTATGGCTATCTGTGGGCCTATCCGGGCAAGAAGCTGCTGTTCATGGGCGGCGAGTTCGCCCAGTGGAGCGAATGGAACGCCGACCGCGCCCTCGACTGGCACCTGCTCGACCATGCCTCGCACCAAGGCGTTCGCCGGCTGGTTCGGGACCTCAACAACGTCTATCGCCATTTCCCGGCGTTGCACGCGCTGGACTGCGAGCCGCAGGGCTTCGAATGGATCTGCCACGACGACGTGGACCAATCGGTATTCGCCTTCCTGCGTCGCGCGCCCGACGGCGAATTCGTCGTGGCGGTGTGCAACTTCACGCCGGTGCCGCGGCGGGCCTACCGGCTGGGCGTGCCGGCGGCAGGGCGCTATCGGGAGATCATCAACACCGACAACGGTTTGTACGGCGGCAGCGGCGTCGGCAACGGCGTGGTCGAGAGCGAGCCGGTGGGCTGGCATGCGCGCGAACACTCGGTGCAGATCGACCTGCCTCCCTTGGCGACCGTGATGTGGGTAAAAGCATGAAGCACACCCCCAGGCTTGCCCACTTCGTGTGGCCGCCTGCCCCCTTGCAGGGGGCACACCGGCGGCCCGGCGAAGCCGGTTCCGCGGTGTTTCTCGGCACACCCCCAGGCTTGCCCACTTCGTGTGGCCGCCCACCCCCTTGCAGGGGGCAACACCGGCGGCCCGGCGAAGCCGGTTCCGCGGTGTTCCACGAAATGGGTGCTGCGGTTTTTGGGGGGTGGTGGGGGTGAAGGGGCTGGCTGCATGCTGAGTGCGGGCGCTCCGGCGCCGCTGGGCGCGACGGTGATGCCGGAGGGCATCAACTTCGCGATCGTGGCGCCGCGTGCCGCCAAGGTGGAGCTGTGCGTCTTCAACAGCAGCGGCACGCAGGAGCAACAGCGGCTCGAACTGCCGGGCCATACCGACGGCGTCCGGCACGGGCACTTGGCCGGCGCACGGCCCGGGCTGGTGTACGGCTATCGCGTGCACGGTCCCTGGGCGCCGCATGAAGGGCACCGCTTCAATCCGTCCAAGCTGCTGCTCGATCCCTACGCACGCGAGGTCGTCGGCCGCTATGCGGGCGAGGATCTGTTCCTCGGACACGAACCGGGCCGTCCGGAGCGGCGGGACGCGCGGGACAACGCGGCCATCGCGCTGAAGGCGCGCGTCGTGGCTCCGCAGAAGGTCCTTGGCGCGAATGGCGTTCGCCTCGCTCCCGAAGACCGGGTGCTGTGCGAGTTGCACGTGAAGGGCCATACGCAGCAGCATCCCGAAGTTCCGCCCGACCTGCGCGGCAGCTACGCGGGTCTGGCCGAACCTGTGGTGCTCGACCGACTCAAGGAGCTTGGCATCACCACCTTGAGCCTGATGCCCGTGCAGCACCGCGCCGACGAGCCACGGCTGCTCGCCATGGGCCTGCGCAATTACTGGGGCTACAACCCGATCGCCTGGTTCGCGCCGGAGAGCCGCTACTGGAGCGGCCGGCCCGGCAGCACGCCGGCCAGCGAATTCCGCGCGCTGGCGGATGCGGTGCATGCGCGCGGCATGGAGCTGGTGATCGATGTCGTCTTCAATCACAGCGCGGAGTCCGATGAGTTCGGCCCGACCCTGAGCCTGCGCGGCATCGACAACACGCTCTACTACCACTTGCACCCGGAGGACCGCTCGCGCTATCAGAACTGGGCCGGAACCGGCAACTGCCTCAACCTCGCCGAGCCGCGGGTGCTGCGCATGGTGATGGACAGCCTGCGCTGCTGGGTCGGCGAACTCGGCGTGGACGGCTTCCGCTTCGACCTGGCGCCGGTCCTGGCGCGGCGCGAGGGCGGCAGGTTCGATCCGCATGCGCCCTTCCTGGCCGCCGTGGCGCAGGACCCGGTCCTGTCCCGGGCCCTGATGATCGCGGAGCCATGGGACATCGGGCCCGGCGGCTACCGCCTTGGCGAATTTCCGCCTGGCTGGCTCGAATGGAACGATCGCTTCCGCGACACGCAGCGCCGCTTCTGGCTGCATGGGGGCACCGGCGTGGCGGAGTTCGCGCGGCGCTTCACGGCCTCCAGCGACGTATTCGATCGGAACGGGCGGGCGCCCACCGCGAGCGTCAATTTCGTCACCGCGCACGACGGTTTCACCTTGCGCGACCTGCTGAGCTACAACCACCGCCACAACCTTGCCAACGGCGAACACAACCACGACGGCCACAGCCACAACCTGAGCCGCAATTGCGGCGTCGAGGGCGATACCGACGACCCTGCCGTTCTGGCCGAGCGCCGGAGGCTGCAGCGCGTGCTGCTGGCCGCGCTGCTCCTGTCGCAGGGCACGCCGATGCTCCTGGCCGGCGACGAATTCGGCCAGAGCCAGCAGGGCAACAACAACGCCTACTGCCAGGACAACGAGACGACCTGGCTCGACTGGCAGAGCGCCGACCGGGCGCTGAGTTCATTCGTGGCTCGCCTTCTGGCGCTGCGCCGGGAAGCAGAGGCGCTGCGCAGTGCGCGCTGGTGGCCCGACGCGCCCGCCGACACGTCTGGCACAGGCGCGACGACCCTGCGCTGGCTGGCGCCGGAAGGCCGGCCGATGAGTACCGCGGACTGGGAACATGACGGCCGGCATGCCCTTGCCATCCTGTTCGACGCACCCGCGCCGGCCTCGCGCTGGCTGGTGCTGCTGAACGCGGCGCCACGCGAGATGGAATTCAGCCTGCCGCCCGGGCACTGGCGGCGCCGGCTTGCCACCGATGCGGAAGAGGACGACAACACGGAAATCCCGATGGAGGGAGTCCAGCGCCTGCGGCCGGGCAGCCTCTGGGTTGCGCAGCAGCGCGCAGGAAGCGGAGCAGGACCGGATCTTCAAGAGCAAACCGTTGGAGGCACATGATGGACAACATGACGCAAGCCCCCCCCTTGCAGACGCATCAACTGGTTCGCCGCACCATCGCCCTGGTGCTGGCCGGCGGACGCGGATCGCGCCTGAAGCAACTGACCGACCGGCGCGCAAAGCCGGCGGTCTATTTCGGCGGCAAGTTCCGCATCATCGATTTCGCACTCTCCAACTGCCTCAACTCGGGCATCCGACGCATGGCGGTGGTGACGCAGTACAAGTCGCACTCGCTGATGCGGCACCTGCAGCGCGGATGGAGCTTCCTGCGCGGGGAACTCAACGAGATGGTCGACCTGCTGCCGGCCCAGCAGCGCGCCGGCGAGGAACACTGGTACCGCGGCACCGCCGACGCGGTGTATCAGAACCTGGACATCATCCAGACCCGCTCGACCACCAACGATTACGTGGTGGTGCTGGCCGGGGACCACATCTACAAGATGGACTACTCCATCATGCTCACGGACCATGTCACGCACGGCCTGGGCTGCACGGTGGGCTGCATCGAGGTACCGCGCGCGGACGCGACGGCCTTCGGCGTGATGGCGATCGACGACCAGCGCTACATCACCGACTTTCTCGAAAAGCCGGCCGACCCGCCCGCCATGCCCGGCAACGACCAGATGGCGCTCGCCAGCATGGGCATCTACATCTTCGATTCGGCGTATCTCCAGCAACTCCTGGAGGAAGACAACGCCAATCCCGATTCGAGCCATGACTTCGGCAAGGACATCATTCCGCGCGTGGTCGCCGAAGGCCGCGCGGTGGCGCATCCCTTCACCATGTCCTGCGTGAGCCGCGCGCAGGCCGGCGCCGATGCCAAGGCCTACTGGCGCGACGTGGGCACGATTGATGCATTCTGGGCAGCCAATCTGGACCTGGCTTCCATCACCCCGGAGCTCGACATCTATGACACCGAATGGCCCATCTGGACCTACCAGCGGCAATTGCCACCGGCCAAGTTCGTGCTCGACCAGGATGGCAAGCACGGCATGACGGTCAACACCATCGTGTCGGGCGGCTGCATCGTCTCCGGCTCCAAGGTGAGCAGCTCGGTGCTGTTTTCCGGCGTACGGGTGCACTCCTTCTGCGAGATCAACGAGGCCGTGCTGCTGCCCGACGTGCAGGTCGGACGCGGCAGCCGGCTCCACCGGGTGGTGATCGACCGGGCCTGCGTCATTCCCGAGGGCACGGTGGTCGGCGAAGATCCCGCGGCCGATGCGGCGCGCTTCGAGCGGACCGAAGGCGGCGTGGTGCTGATCACGCGCGACATGCTGGAGCGACTGTCGCCCCAGTCCGCGCCATGAAGGTCCTGCAGGTCAGCGCCGAGCTGTTCCCCCTGCTCAAGTCCGGCGGGCTGGCCGACATCGCCGGCGCCCTGCCGCTCGCGCTCGCCGCGGCGGGCCAGGACGTGCGGGTGCTCCTGCCCGGCTTCCCGGCCATCGTCGCCGGCGTTCACGAGGCGGTGCACGTGGCCGATTTCGCCGCACCCTGGGGCGAGCGCGCCACCCTGCGCCTGGGGCGCATTCCGATCGCGGGCACGACCGGCATCCTGGCCTACGTGATCGACGCGCCTGCGCTCTACGACCGGCCGGGCAATCCCTACGAGGATGCACACCGCCAGCCCTATGCGGACAACCACCGCCGCTTCGCCCTGCTCGGCTGGGCCGCGGCGCAGATCGCGCAGGGCCTGGACGACGCATGGCGTCCGCAGTTGGTCCATGCCCACGACTGGCACGCGGCACTCGCGCCGGCCTACCTCGCCTTCGCGCCCGCGGGCGCCGGGCCGCGCGCCGCCAGCGTGTTCACCATCCACAACCTGGCCTACCAGGGACTGTTCTCGTCCTGGCATTTCGCCGAGCTCGGCCTGCCTGCGGAGGCCTGGGGCATGCACGGGCTCGAATACCACGGCCAGATCTCGTTCATGAAGGGCGGCCTGTATTTCGCCGATCGCATCACCACCGTGAGTCCGACCTACGCGCGCGAGATCCAGACGCCCGAACAAGGCTGCGGCCTCGACGGCCTGTTGCGCAGCCGCGCCGGCGTGCTCAGCGGCATCCTCAATGCGGTCGATGACCAGGTGTGGAATCCGGCCCACGACACGCTCATTCCCCACCGCTACGACGTGCGGCGCCCCGCCGGCAAGGGGCGCTGCAAGGCCGAGGTGCAGGAGGCGCTGGGCCTGGCGCCGGAGCCCGATGCCCCGCTCTTCATCGTCGTCAGCCGGCTGACCGTGCAGAAGGGACTGGGCCTGGTGCTCGACGGCCTCGATGCGCTGCTCGCGCAGGGCGGCCAGTTCGCCCTGCTCGGCAGTGGCGATGCGGCGCTGGAGTCCGCCTTTTCCCAGCGCGCGGCCGATGCGCCGCGCGCGGTGAGTGTCACGCTGGGCTATGACGAAGCGCTGGCCCACCGACTCTTCGGCGCCGGCGACGTGACGCTGGTGCCCTCCCTTTTCGAGCCCTGCGGTCTGACGCAGATGTACGGGCTCAAGTACGGCAGCCTGCCACTGGTGCACCGGGTCGGCGGGCTGGCCGATACGGTGGTCGACGCCAGCCTGGAGAACATGGCCGCGGGCGAGGCCAACGGCTTCGTCTTCGAGTCCTTCGACGCCGAGGCATACGCGCGTGCGGTACGCCGCGCCTTCGCGCTCTACCGCCGGCCGGCCGACTGGCGCGCCGTGCGCGGCGTGGGCATGCGCCAGCCGGCCGACTGGGCCACCGCGGCCGCCCGTTACGTGGAGGTCTACGCGCAGGCGCTGGGCCCGCACCGGACCACCGAGGAACCCATCTCCATCTCACCATGACGATCGAAGAATTCACCTACGACCATCCCGACCGCGATGTCGCCGCCTTCAAGCGCGCGGTCGCGAACAAGCTGATGTACGCCGTCGGCAAGGACCCGGTGGCCGCGAGCCAGGACGACTGGCTGCACGCCACCGCGCTCGCGGTGCGCGACCAACTGGTCGAGCGCTGGATGACGACCACGCGTGCGGCCTATGCGCAAAAGCTCAAGCGCGTGTACTACCTCTCGATGGAGTTCCTGATCGGGCGCACCTTCACCAACGCGCTGCTCGCACTGGAACTGCAGGACACGGTCCAGCAGGCGCTGGCGGATTTCGGCGTCGACATCCAGGCGCTGGCCGAGCGCGAGCCCGACGCGGCGCTGGGCAACGGCGGCCTCGGACGGCTGGCCGCCTGCTTCCTGGACTCGATGGCCACGCTGGGCGTGCCCGGCATCGGCTACGGCATCCGCTACGAATACGGCATGTTCCGCCAGCGCATCGTCGACGGCCAGCAGGTGGAAACGCCCGACTACTGGCTCACGCGCGGCAACCCCTGGGAATTCCAGCGCCCCGAGGTGACCTACCGCGTGCGCTTCGGCGGCCACGTGCAGCAGCGCGACGGCAGGGGCTCGGGCCACGGCGCGGCGGCGAACTGGGTCGACACGCACGACGTGCTCGCCGTCGCCTACGACACCATCATCCCGGGCTACGGCACACAGGCCACCAATACGCTGCGCCTGTGGTCCGCCCGCGCGACCGAGGAGATCGACCTTTCGGCCTTCAACCGCGGCAATTACATGGAGGCGGTGGAGACCAAGAACCATTCGGAGAACGTGTCGCGCGTGCTCTATCCGGACGACTCGACCCCCTCGGGCCGCGAACTGCGCCTGCACCAGGAGTACTTCTTCGTCAGCGCGAGCGTGCAGGACCTGCTGAGGCGCTACCTGCGCAATCACACCGATTTCGACGAGCTGCCCGAGCAGGTCAGCATTCACCTGAACGACACCCATCCGGTACTGGCCGTGCCGGAGTTGATGCGCCTGCTCATCGACGAGCACGACCTGCCCTGGGACACGGCCTGGGCTCACACGCAGAAAGTGTTCAGCTACACCAACCACACGCTGATGCACGAGGCACTCGAAACCTGGCCGGTCGAGATACTGGGCCGCGTCTTGCCGCGCCATCTGCAGATCCTGTTCGACATCAATTCGCGCTTTCTCGCGCGCGTGACGCAGCAGCACGGCCACGACGTCGAGCTCATGCGGCGGCTGTCGCTGGTCGACGAAGCCGGCGAACGCCGCGTGCGCATGGCCTATGTGGCGGTGCTGGCCAGCCACTCGGTCAACGGCGTCTCGGGCCTTCATTCGGAGCTGATGAAGCAGTCGATCTTCGCGGACTTCGCGCGGCTCTTCCCCGAGCGCTTCAACAACAAGACCAACGGCGTGACGCCGCGGCGCTGGCTCGCGCAGGCCAACCCGCCGCTCGCGGCGCTGCTCGACACGCGCATCGGCCGTGGCTGGCGGCGCGACCTGACGCAGCTGGAGGTGCTGCGTCCGATGGCGCAGCAGCCCGCCTTCGTGCGCGCCTTCCGCCACGCCAAGCGCGAGAACAAGCTGCGGCTCGCGAACTGGATCGAGGAGCAACTGGGCATCGACCTGGACACCGACGCGATGTTCGACGTGCAGGTCAAGCGCATGCACGAGTACAAGCGCCAGTTGCTCAACGTGCTGCACGTGGTCACGCGCTACCACCGCATCCTGGACAAGCCTGACGCAGGCCACGTGCCGCGCGTGGTCGTGTTCGCGGGCAAGGCCGCTTCGGCCTATCACATGGCCAAGCTGGTGATCCGGCTGATCAACGACGTGGCCAGGGTGATCAACAGCGATCCGCGCGTGGGCAAGCTGCTGAAGGTCGTGTTCCTGCCGAACTACAGCGTGAGCCTGGCCGAGATCGTGATGCCGGCAGCCGACCTGTCGGAACAGATTTCGACGGCCGGCACGGAGGCCTCGGGCACCGGCAACATGAAGTTCGCGCTCAACGGCGCGCTGACCATCGGCACGCTCGATGGCGCCAATGTCGAGATGCGCGAGAGCATCGGCGCGGACAACATCTTCATCTTCGGCCACACGACGCCGGAGGTTGCCGAGCTGCGCGCCGGCGGCTACCAGCCGCGCGAGATCTACGAGGCCAATCCGGAGCTTCAGCGGGCGCTCGACAGCATCCGGGACGGCATGTTCTCGCCCGCCGATCCGGGTCGCTACCAGCAGATCTTCGATGCGCTGGTGAGCTGGGGCGACCACTACCTGCTGCTGGCCGACTATGCGAGCTACATCGAAACCCAGGAGCGGGTCGACTTGCTGTTCCGCGATCCGGATGCGTGGACGCGCATGGCGATCCTGAATGTCGCGGGCATGGGCCCTTTCTCGTCGGATCGCACGATTGCCGAGTACGCCCACGACATCTGGCACACGCGGCCGGTCAGCCTGCCCGGCTGAACCGGAGCCGCGCGCGTCAGGGCTTGCGCTCGGGCGCGTCGGTCACGAAGCCGATGCGGCTCAGGCCGGCCTTGTTCGCGATGCCCATCAACTCGACCACCTGGCCGTAGGGCACCGTCCGGTCGGCGCGCAACTGCACTTCGGTGTCGCGGCTGTCGGCGGAGGCCTTGGCGAGGCCCTGGGCCAGTTCGTCCATCGTGACCGCCCGGTCGTTGAGGTAGACCTTGCCGCCGGCATCGACGACGAGGCTGACGAACTTCGGCGTGTCGCCGGGCGCGCCCGCATCGGTACGCGGGAGATCGAGCTTGATGGAGCTGGCCATCAGCGGCGCGGTGATGATGAAGATCACCAGCAGCACGAGCATCACGTCGACCAGCGGCGTGACGTTGATGTCCGAGAGCGGCCGCTGCCCGCCCGCGCCGATCGAGCGCCCGCCGGTGGCCGTGCTGCCGAGGGAGGTGCGTCCGAAGGCCATGGCGCCGCTGCAGGACGACTCAGACCGGCATCGCGCGCGCGTCCCGCGCATCGAAGTCCGAAGCCGACGTCGACGCGGGCGGCTCGCCGGCCATGCCGAGCAGGTCGTGCGCGAAACCTTCGAGTTCGGCTTCGATGCGACTGACGACGCGGCCGAAGACGTTGTAGGCCAGCACGGCCGGAATGGCGACCGCGAGGCCGAAGGCGGTCATGATGAGGGCCTCGCCGACCGGTCCCGCGACCTTGTCGATGGTGAAACCACCGGTCTCGCCCGCGATGCCCACGAGCGCGCGATAGATCCCCCAGACCGTGCCCAGCAGGCCGACGAAGGGCGCGGTGGCACCCACCGTCGCCAGGAGAATCTGGCCGGCCTGCAGCCGCCGCAGCGCGCCATGAAGCGCATCGCGCAGGGCACGCGTGAGACGTTGCGCACGATCCGCTGCGCCGCCCAGCGTGCCGGCATCGGCGCGCGCCGCTAGAAGTCCGAGGGCGCGGACCGCGGGCCGCACCAGCGCCGCCCGGTCGAAGCCGGCGAGCCGCTGCTCCGCCTCGGCCAGCGAGGGGGACTGCCAGAACACCGCGATGCTGCGCAGCACGTCCCGGGTGCCACCGCGCAGCAGCCAGGCCTTCCAGAGGATCACCACCCAGCTCGACACGGACATCAGGAGCAGCAACAGCGCCACGGACCTGCTGACGCCGTCGCCATGGGTGAGCAGCTCCAGCACGCTCATTGCGGATCGGCCCCAAGGGCCACGAGGTCGTGTGCGACATGCCCCTTCCGGGGAAGGGGGCGGGCGCCTTCGGGCGGCCGTGCGGCGCTCATGCCGGTCTAGCGCAGCCCCAGCACGTCGAACATGTCGAACAGGCCGGAGCGCTGTCCGGCGAGGAAGCGCACGGCGCGCAGGCTTCCCTGCGCGTAGGTGGCGCGGCTGGAGGACTTGTGGGTGATCTCGATGCGCTCCCCGGTACCCGCGAAAAGCACGGTGTGGTCGCCCACGATGTCACCGCCGCGAATGGTGGCGAAGCCGATGGTCGAGGGGTCGCGTTCGCCGGTGACGCCTTCGCGCGCGTAGACGGCGCAGTCCTTGAGGTCGCGTCCGAGCGCCCCGGCGATGACCTCGCCCATCTTGAGTGCCGTGCCCGAGGGCGCGTCGACCTTGTGACGGTGATGGGCCTCGATGATCTCGATGTCGTAGCCGGTGGACAAGGCCTTGGCCGCCATCTCGAGCAGCTTGAAGGTGACGTTGACGCCGACACTCATGTTCGGCGCCATGACGATCGCGATGTCCTTTGCGGCAGCGGCGATCTCCGCCTTCTGCGCGTCGCTGAATCCGGTGGTGCCGATCACGACCTGCACGCCGAGCTCGCGGCAGATGGGCAGATGCGACAACGTGCCTTCGGGCCGCGTGAAATCGATCAGCACCTGCGCGTCCTTGAGGCCGGTGCGGATGTCATCCGTGATGGACACTCCGCTCGTGAAACCCAGGAACGCGGCCGCATCGCTGCCGATCTCGGGACTGCCCTTGATGTCAAGCGCCCCGGCCAGACGGCAGTCGGGCGCTTCGCGGACCGCTTCGATCAGCATATGGCCCATGCGGCCAGAAGCGCCTGCGATCGCGATGCGGCGCAGGGGAGGAGGAGAAGTGATGTCGGTCACGCGTTCGGCCTTCAGGAAATCTTGGGGGACGAGCCGCCGGCGGCGGCCGGCGTGCGATCAGCGTCCCGATTCAAGCGGGGGGTAGTTCGCCGGCAGCGGCGGCTGTGCGGTCACGGCAGCCCCTTCCTTCTCCGCCGGATTGTCCTTGCGCGGCTCGAACTTCTTGAGCTGGTCTTCGGTCGCTTCCAGCGGCGGGACCTTGCCGCTGTGCTTGCGGGTGTCGAGGGTGGCGACGAATTCCTCTTCGCTGGGCATCGGATCGCCTTCGAAGTGGTCGAGCAGTTCGCCCTTGAAGAACACGGTCAGGCGGCGCTGCTGCGGCTCGACGCCCTGGCGTCGGATCGTGAACACGTAATCCCAGCGGTCGGCATGGAAGACATCGGTCAGCAGCGAGGTGCCGAGGATCTCGCGGACCTGCTGGCGCGACATGCCCGGCTTGAGCGCCTCGACCTGCTGCTTGGAGACGAAATTGCCCTGCACCACTTCGACCTTGTAGGGCGTGATGCTGGTCAGGACGCTGCGCGTGCTCTCACCAAGGCCGCTGCAGGCGCCAAGGCACAAGCACGCGGCCATGGCGGCCGGAAGCGGCCAGAGTCGGCCTTGGAGTAACGCGGACATGGGGAAGAAGGTAGGCGATATGATCGAATCATTGTAGCGGCTGGCCCCTGGACGGACCCCTCCGCACGGCCGGCGCACTCACCACCATGGGCAAGATCGACGAACTGAAGAACACCGGCCTCAAGGCCACGCTGCCTCGCCTCAAGATTCTCGAGATCTTCCAGAATGGCAGCCAGCGGCACATGACCGCGGAAGACGTCTATCGCGTGCTTCTGAACGACCATTCGGACATCGGTCTGGCCACCGTCTATCGCGTGCTGACGCAGTTCGAACAGGCCGGCATCCTTGAGCGCAGCCACTTCGAGAGCGGCAAGGCGGTTTACGAACTCAACCAGGGCACGCACCACGACCACCTGGTGTGCACCTCATGCGGCAAGGTCGAGGAGTTCTACGACGCCGAGATCGAACGCCGACAACAGATGATCGCCAAGGAAAAGGGCTGGATCCTCCAGGATCACGCGATGTCCCTCTACGGCCTCTGCGCGGACTGCACCGGCAAGCACTAGTCGCTTGCACCGGCCGCTCGCCGCATCGACCCGGTCAGTCGTCGTCGCGGGCGCCTTCCATCGCCTTGTGATGGCGGGCGACGAAATCGGCGTAGGTGTCGATACCGCGCAATTGCAGGATCGAATTGCGCACCGCGGCCTCCACCAGAACGGCGATGTTGCGGCCGGCCACCACCTGGATGATGACCTTGCGCACCGGGATGCCGAGCACGTCCTGTGTGAGCGGCGTGGAAGGCATGCGCTCGTAGTCGCGCTCGAAACTGTCGCGCCGCACGAGGTGCACGATCAGCTTGAGCCGCATCTTCCGGCGCACCGCCGTCTCGCCGAAGATCGCGCGAATGTCCAGCAGGCCGATGCCGCGCACTTCGAGCAGGTTCTGCAGCAACTCCGGACAACGGCCTTCCAGCGTGGTCTGGTTGATCCGGTAGAGATCGACCGCATCGTCCGCGACCAGACCATTGCCGCGCGATATCAGTTCGAGGCCCAGCTCGCTCTTGCCCAGCCCCGACTCGCCGGTGATCATCACGCCCAGGCCAAGGATGTCCATGAACACGCCGTGCATGGACGTGCGCTCGGCGAAATGTTTCGACAGGTAGGCGCGCAGCAGATCGATCACGAAGGCGGACGATTCGCGCGTCGCGAACAAGGGCAATTGCGCGCGCTCGCAGATCGACAGCAATTCGTCGGGCGCAACCTGGCCATCGGCCAGCACCAGCATCGGCGGCTCCAGGGTGACGATGCGCGCGATGCGCCGCTCGCAATCATCCGGCGTACCGCGCGTGAGATACGCCACTTCGCGTGCGCCGAGGATCTGCACCCGGTAGGGATGGATGTAGTTCAGGTAGCCGACCAGATCGGCGGCCGATTGTGCGCGGCTGATGACGTCGGCGTCGAAGTGACGCTCCGATGCACCGAGCCCTGCAAGCCACTCCCATCGAAGCGAGCCGCGGAACTCCTCGAACATCGCGTCGGCGCTGATGACGGTCGGTTTCATGGGTGTGGATTGTGCGCGGCAGAAGACCGCCGGCGGGACGCCCCTAGGCGGGCCGGGCCTCCCCCTCGGGGGGTGGCGAACCACACGAGGTGGCAAGCCAGGGGACCACGCCTCAGGCCACCTGGGCTGACTGCCATCCGGCGATCAGCGCGTGCAGCGCTCCCGCATCGGAACTCGACTTGATCTGCTCGCGCAGATTGGCGTCGCTCAGCAGTTCGGCGATCTCGGAAAGTATTTCAAGATGCTTCTGAGTCGCCGCTTCCGGCACCAGCAGGAAGATCAGCAGGACGACCGGCTGCTCGTCAGGCGCGTCGAATCCGATGGGATTCGCGAGTCGGAAAACGGCGGCCATCGGCGACTTGAGGCCCTTGATGCGCCCATGCGGGATGGCGACACCATGGCCCAGCCCGGTGGAGCCCAGGCGTTCGCGGGCGAAAAGACTGTCGGTGATGAGCGCGCGGCCGAGGCCGTGCAGGTTTTCGAACAGCAGCCCGGCTTCCTCGAACGCACGTTTCTTGCTTGTGGCATCGACGTTCACGAGCACTTGAGCGGGCGGCAGGATGGACGCGAGTCTGTTCATGTTGGTGCAGGGCGGGGGCGATTATGCACCTAGCTCGCAAAAAGCAAAGGGCCACCCGAAGGTGGCCCGCAAGAGTATTTGCCCTCAGTGCACCACTACATCACACGTTTGGGCGCTTCATGATGGTGATCCTGCAGGCGGTCCTTGTGCCGAACCACCTGCCGGTCGAGCTTGTCGACCAGTTCGTCGACCGCGGCATACAGATCAGCATGGCTCGACTCAGCAAACATGTCATTGCCCCTGACATGGATGTTGCACTCGGCCCGTTGTCGGCGTTCTTTCTCCTTTTGCTTTTCCACTGTGAGGATCACCTTCACATCGACCACCTGGTCGAAATGCCGAGTAATCCGGTCCAGCTTGCTCGTAACGTAGTTGCGAAGCGCAGGCGTGACGTCGAGATGATGACCGCTGATCGTCAAATTCATGAATGACCTCCTGGAATCGACGGTGGGGAAATAGCCGTGCATGCGGTGGTCATGCATGGCCGGGGAACGCGGAAAGAAAAGCGAGTAAAGAGCGGGAGAAGTCGGAAGGGAAGAGGAGAAGAAAAGAGGGGAAGAAAAGAGGGGAAGGGAATGGAAAGAGGAGAGAAGGTCGGTTCACTATGCCCATGCCGTCATCGAATTGCAATCCCCCGCGCACCAAAGGGATGTAGCCCTCTGTATCGAAGGGAATGCAAGGGGCTCCGCGACCCGCTCGATGCACCCCGGACAAGGCTGTACAGACAACCAGATCGGCGCCGGGCCAGGCGAAAGTCGAATGACATAATCGCGCCTCGCTGCAACCGGGGACTTCCATGGAAATCCTTCCGCCTCGGCAGCTTTCGACCCCCGCGTGAGACCGCCTCGGCTCGCCCGATCCTGTGCTCCGACGAGCCCTTGCGGGCGTTGGCACATTGGCACGGTGTTGCGATACGCACCGGCCCCGGGAGTTGAAAGCGCCCCCGCCTTCGTCCGACCGCCAGACCTTCACCGGGAGTGAGCCATGCTCAACATCTTCACGCTCGCCAATGGCCGCCTCGTCCAGGAAGAGATCGAGGCGCTGGAGGAGCTTTCACGGTTCCAGCCCATCTGGGTCGACCTCGAATCGCCCACGGTCGAAGAGAAGCGCTGGATCAAGCAGTACTACGGCCTGTCGATCCCGGAGGATGCGGTCGCCGAGGACATCGAGGAGTCGGCGCGCTTCTACGAGGAGGACAACGGCGAGCTGCACATCCGCAGCGACTTCCTGATCGATGACGACGAGAACCCGCACTCGGTGCGTGTCGCCTTCATCCTCAACCAGCACAACACCGAACTGCGCAGCCGCGGTGTGCTGTTCTCGATCCACGATGAGGACGTGCCGGTGTTCCGTCTCCTGCGCATGCGCGCGCGCCGCGCCCCGGGGCTGATCGAAGACGCGAAGGCCGTGCTGCTCAAGCTCTTCGACGCCGACGCCGAATACTCGGCCGACACGCTCGAGAACATCTACGACGAGCTCGAAGCAGCGGGCAAGAAGGTGCTGTCCGGCAACGTGAGCGACGAGCTCGCCGGCGAAGTGCTCGGCGCGATCGCGCGCCAGGAGGACTTGAACGGCCGCATTCGCCGCAACGTGATGGACACGCGTCGCGCGGTCAGCTTCATGATGCGCAGCCGCATGCTCAATGCCGAGCAGTTCGAGGAGGCGCGGCAGATCCTGCGCGACATCGAATCGCTCGACAACCACACGGCCTTTCTCTTCGACAAGATCAACTTCCTGATGGATGCGACCGTCGGTTTCATCAACATCAACCAGAACAAGACCATCAAGATCTTCTCGGTCGCGAGCGTCGCGCTTCTCCCGCCGACACTGATCGCGAGCGTGTACGGCATGAATTTCAAGCTGATGCCCGAGCTCGAATGGAGCTTCGGCTACGGCTACGCCATCGTGCTGATGGCCGCGAGCGCCATGGTGCCGATGTGGTACTTCAGGCGCCGCGGCTGGCTCAAATGACCAGGTCCGGATCGTCGGGACTCTTCGGCAGCGCGCCAAGCCAGGCATCGACCAGCGCCACGCTGTAGCGGCTGGCGACCACCGAGACGAAGCGCATGAAATCGGCATGCGCACTGTCGTCGGCGCGATCGGAAATCGTGCGTACCGCGGCAAAGGACACTCCGTAGTCGTGACACACCTGGGCCACGGCCGCGCCTTCCATCTCGACCGCCAGCGCATCCGGCAGATCGGCGCGCAAGGCCAGGCTTTCAGAGGCGGTCGATACGAAGCGGTCGCCGCTCACCACCAGGCCGCGATGCACCCTGGGCGCGGCCAGGCCGAAGTCGTCCACCACCTGCTGGCCCAACAGGGCGACCGGGTCGGACAGCAGCTCGCGTGCGGCCGCGGCCAGTGCATCCCCAAGCGTCGTGTCCACCGCGAACCGCGCATGCCCCGTCAGCGGCACCTCGTATTTCGGGAAGATGGGAGAGGCGTCGAGGTCGTGCTGAAGCAGCTTGGTCGCCACCACCACGTCCCCCACCTCCACGCCTTCGGCAAGGCCGCCCGCGACGCCGGTGAAGACAATGGCGCGGGCGCCGAAGCGCTCCAGCAGCACCGTCGCCGTGGTGGCCGCCGCGACCTTGCCGATGCGCGACAAGACCGCCACCACCGGCTGGCCATGCAGGTGCCCGACCCAGAAATCACGCCCGGCGATGCGCACGCGCCGCTCGTCAGGCATTGCAGCGAGCAACGCACCCAGTTCCTCGTGCATCGCGGCGACGATCGCGAACGGGGCGGCCGGTTCATCCATGGCGTCGGGCTCCTTCCATCATCTGCTCACTGCTTGATATCCACGCCATAGAAGGTGTGGCGACCGAAGGGGCTGAGCCTGAAGTCCACCACCTCCTTGCGCACCGGCTTGAGCTGCACCGCATGCGCAATGGTGAACCAGGGCGCCTGCTCCTTGAAGATCAATTGCGCCTTCTTGTAGAGCGCCTCGCGCTCCGACTGCCTGGGCACGTTCTTCGCCTTCACGACCAGGTCTTCATAGGGTTGGTAGCAGAACTTCGCCACGTTGCTGCCGTTCGACTGCGCCGACGCGCAGCCCAGCAGCGTGTAGAGGAAGTTGTCCGGATCACCGTTGTCGCCGGTCCAGCCCAGCATGCCCATCTGATGCTCGCCGGCCTGCATGCGCTTGCGGTACTCGCCCCACTCGAAGCTCTTGATCTCGGCCTTGACGCCGATCTTCGCCAGATCGGCCTGCATCAATTCCGCGATGCGCTTGGCGTTCGGGTTGTACGGCCGCTGCACCGGCATGGCCCAGAGGTCGGTGCTGAAGCCGTCGGGGTAGCCGGCCTGGGCCAGCAGCTTCCTGGCCGCCTCCGGATCGTAGGGGTCGTCCTTCACCGCATCGTTGTAGGACCACATGGTCGGCGGGATCGGATTCTTCGCCGCGACACCGGTGCTCAGGTACACGCCGTCGATGATGGCCTTCTTGTCGATCGCCATGTTGATCGCCTTGCGCACGCGAACATCGTCGAATGGCTTCTTCTGCGTGTTGTAGGCCAGGTAGCCGACATTGAGCCCGGGCTGCTCCAGCACCTGCACGCCCGGATCCTTGCGGATCGCATCGAGGTCGGCCGGATTCGGATAGGGCATCACGTGGCACTCGCCCTTCTGCAGCTTGGCCCAGCGCACCGAGGCGTCGGGTGTGATCGAGAACACGAGATCATCGATCTTCGCCTTGCCGCCCCAGTACTGCGGGAAGGCCTTGTAGCGCACGACCGCGTCCTTCTGGTACTGCACGAGATAGAAGGGTCCGGTGCCGATCGGGTCCTGGTCCACCTTCTCGGGCGTTCCGGCCTTGAGCATCGCGATCGCGTACTCCTTCGACTGGATGCCGGCATAAGGCATCGCCAGATTGGCCAGGAAGGGCGCCTCCGGCTTGTTCAGCACGAACCTGACCGTGTAGTCGTCGATGCGGTCGATCGACTTCAGGAGCTTGGGCATGCCCATGTCGTTGAAGTACGAATGGTTGGGGCTCGTGACCCGGAAGTAGGGGTCGTTCTCCTTCCACTGCCGCTCCATCATGAAGATCACGTCGTCGGCATTGAAGTCGCGCGTCGGCTTGAAGCTCTTCGCCGTGTTGTGCCACTTCACGCCCTTGCGCAGCTTGAAGGTGTACTCGGTGCCGTCGGGCGAAATGGTCCAGCTCTCGGCAAGTCCCGGCACCACCTTCGTGCCGCCGCGCTCGAATTCGACCAGGTTGCTGTAGATCTGCGTGGTCGCGTCGAAGGAGGTGCCAGTGGTGTTCACCGCCGGATAGAAATTCTCCGGACTGCCTTCGGAGCAGAACACCAGCGTCTTGGCCGACGCCGTGCCGCAGGCCAGCGCGATCGCCGCGGGCGCGAACAAGGCGGCAGCGCGCAGGCGACGCGAAAGTGGAGAGCAAGAGCGCATGTCGATCGACTCCTTCAGGGTTGAGGCCGCGAAGACGCGGACAGGGATTGGCCGGCGCGAAATTCCGCCGGGCCTTCGAGAAACTGTTCGGCATGGTGGCAGGCAACCTGCCGGCCGTCGAGTGGGCGCGGCAAGGGCCGCTCGATGCGGCAGCGCTCCGTCGCGTGCGCACAGCGGGTGTTGAACACGCAGCCGGGCGGCGGTGCCAGCGGCGAGGGCAGCTCGCCCCGCAGCACGATGCGCTCGCCGCCCTGGAGGCCTGGCGTCGACGCGAGCAGGGCCTGCGTGTAGGGATGCAACGGCCGGGCGAAGATGCGCGCCTTCGTCCCCTGCTCGACCGCATGGCCGAGGTACATCACGAGCAGGTCGTGCGCGATATGACGCACCACGCCGAGGTCGTGCGAGATGAACAGGTAGGACAGCCCCAGTTCGGCCTGCAGATCGGCCAGCAGGTTCAGCACCTGCGCCTGGATCGACACGTCGAGCGCCGACACCGGCTCGTCAGCCACCAGCAGGCGCGGCCCCAGCATCAAGGCACGCGCGATCGCGATGCGCTGGCGCTGCCCGCCGGAGAACATGTGCGGATAGCGGTTCGCATGCTCGGGCCGCAGTCCTACGCGCGCGAGCATGTCCCGCGCCTTGGCCGCCCGCTCCGCGCGGCCGAGCGTGGTGTTGATCGCAAGCGGATCTTCGAGCACCGTCGAGATCTTCTTGCGTGGATTGAGCGAACCGTAGGGGTTCTGGAACACGATCTGCACGAGCCGTCGAAGTTCGCGACGGCGCTCCGCCGGCGGATCGACCGCATCGGCGCCGGCGAGCATGAGCGACCCCGAAGTCGGCTTCTCGATCAGCGCCACCATGCGCGCGAGCGTGGACTTTCCGCAGCCCGACTCGCCGACCACCGCCAGCGTTCGGCCGCGCTCCAGGCGAAATGAAATGTCGCCCACGGCCTGCAAGTGCGCGGGCGCCCTGAACAGGCCGCGCCGCACCGCATAGACACGCTGAAGCCGGCTCGCCTCGACCACCGGTTCGCTTGTCGGCTCGCTCATCGCGCGACCTCCGTCACTCGGCCTGCGCGATCGCATGCCATCGCCTCTTCGCGCCGCGGATCGCCGAACGGGTAATGACATCGCACCTGCCCGCCCAGCCATTCGCGAAGCTCGGGACGCACCGCGCACGCATGCGGGGTTGCATAGGTGCAACGCGGCGCGAACAGGCAGCCGGCGGGGCGATCGTGCACGCCGGGCACGACGCCCGGAATGGTCGCGAGCCGCGCGTCATCCGGCGCGCGTTCGGGCAGCGCTGCCAGCAGCGCGGCTGTGTAGGGATGCTGGGGCGCGGCAAAGAGCTCCGCCACGCCACGCTCTTCCATCACCTGCCCGGCATACATGACGGCCACGCGCTGCGCCATCTCGCTGACCACGCCCATGTTGTGCGTGATCAGCACCAGGCCCATGCCGCGCTCCTTCTGCAGATTGCGCAGCAGATCGAGGATCTGCGCCTGGATGGTCACGTCCAGCGCCGTGGTCGGCTCGTCGGCGATCAGCAGTCGCGGATTGCAGGCGATCGCCATCGCGATCATCACTCGCTGGTTCATCCCGCCGGAGAGCTGGTGCGGATAGCTCGCGAGCCTCGAGGACGCGGCCGGAATGCCGACCTGCTCCAGCAATTCGACGGCACGCCGTTTCGCCGCGCGCCTGTCGAGCCGCAGATGCAGTCGCAAGGTCTCCATCAACTGGAAGCCGATGGTGAAGCAGGGATTCAGGCTGGTCGTCGGCTCCTGGAAGATCATCGCCACGTCCTTGCCGACCAGCGTGCGCCGCGCCTTGTCGGGCATGCCGAGCAGTTCCCGGCCGTCGAAGCGCAGGTGCGAGGCACGTACCCGGCCCGGCCACCCGACCAGGCCCATGAGGGCCATCATGGTGACGCTCTTGCCGGACCCCGATTCGCCCACGATGCCGAGCACTTCGCCCTGCTCCAGCCGCAGGCTCACGCCGTCCACCGCATGCAGTGTGCCGCCCTGCGTCGGGAATTCCACGTGGAGATCGCGAATGTCGAGCAGCGCCATGGCCGCGTCCTCAGCGCTTCAGCTTCGGATCGAGCGCATCGCGCAATCCGTCGCCCATCAGATTGAAGGCCAGCACCGCCGCGAGAATGGCCAAGCCGGGAAAGGTCACCACCCACCAGGCACGCAGCACGAATTCGCGCGCATCGGCCAGCATGGTTCCCCATTCGGGCGAGGGCGGCTGCGCGCCGAGGCCGAGGAAGCCCAGTGCCGCCGCGTCGAGGATGGCGGTGGAGACGCCCAGGGACGCCTGCACGATCAGGGGTGCTGCACAGTTCGGCAGCACCTCGCTGAACATCAGCCGCACGGTGCCCGCGCCGCTGACGCGCGCGGCCGTGACGTAGTCGCGCGACACCTCGGTGATGACCGCGGCGCGCGTGATGCGGACGTAGTGCGGCAGCACCACGATCGCCACCGCGAGCATGGCGTTGATGAGCCCCGGCCCCAGGATCGCCACGATCACGATGGCCAGCAGCAGACTGGGCAGCGTGAGGATCACATCCATCAGCCGCATGATCGCGATCTCGAACACACCGCGAAAGAAGCCCGCGACCAGGCCGAGCGCGATGCCGACCGCCACCGAGAGCGCGACGACGGCCATGCCGATCGACAGCGACAGTCGCGCGCCGTGCATCAGGCGCGAGAGGATGTCGCGGCCGATCGCATCCGTGCCCAGGAGGTACGACACCGACCCGCCCTGCTGCCAGGCCGGCGGCCGCAGGAAGGCCGTGCTGTCGGTCTGGTTGGGCGCATGCGGCGCGATCCAGGGCGCGAGCAGCGCAACCACGAGGAGCGCGACGATCACCACGAGCCCGATCAGCGCGCCGCGATTGGCTGCGAACGAATGCCAGAACTCGCGCCAGGGCGTGGGCGGCGCGGCGCGGGCCTCCATCGGAACGGTGCTCGTGCTCATCGCGCCTGCCGGATGCGGGGGTTGATGAAACCGTAGGCCAGGTCCACGAGGACATTGACCGCCATCACGATCGTGCCCAGCAGCAGCATCCCGCCCTGCAGTACCGGATAGTCGCGCCGGCCGATGGCCTCGATCAGCCACTTGCCGACGCCCGGCCAGGAGAAGATGGTCTCGGTCAGGATCGCACCGGTGAAAAGCACGCCCACCTGCAGGCCGATCACCGTGACGACCGGGATCAGCGCATTGCGCAGCGCATGCACGCCGACCACGCGCAACGGCGCCAGGCCCTTCGCCCGCGCGGTACGGATGTAGTCCTCGCCCAGCACCTCGAGCATGGCCGAGCGCGTCATGCGGGCGATCACGGCCAGCGTGTTGGTGCCGAGCACCACGGCCGGCAGGATCAGGTGCCGCAGCGCCGAGCCGAAGGCGCCCTTCTCATCGGACAGCAGCGAATCGACCAGCAGGAAGCCCGTCGACGGCTCGATGTAGTACTGCACATCGATGCGACCGGACACCGGCGTCCAGCCGAGTTGCACCGAGAAGAAAAGAATGAGCAGCAGCCCCCACCAGAAGATGGGCATGGAGTAGCCGGTGAGCGAGACCGCCATCACCCCATGGTCGAACACCGAATTGCGCCTCACCGCGGCCAGGATGCCCGCGGGAATGCCCAGCAGCAGCGCGAACAGGATCGCCGCCAGCGCCAGTTCGATGGTGGCGGGGAACAACGCAAGAAACTCGCTCATCACCGGTTCCTGCGTGATGACCGACTTGCCCAGATCGCCGTGCAACACGCGTCCGATGTAGATCGCGTACTGCGCCGCCAGCGGCTTGTCGAGCCCGTATTCCTTGAGCAGCACGGCGTGCCGCGCCGGATCGATGCCGCGCTCGCCTGCCAGCGTCTCGATCGGATCGCCCGGAATCAGCCGGATCAGGAAGAACGCGAGCAAGGTCATGCCGATGAAGGTCGGCACGAGAAGACTCGCGCGGGTGAGGATGAAGCGAAGCATTCATCCTCAATATGCAAGAGCGATGCCGGGTCGGGTCCCCGGCCGAACCCTTATTTCTTCGCGTCGCGCAACTCGCGCCGCAGGATCTTGCCGACGGGCGACTTGGGCATGTCGGTGCGGAATTCGATCACCTTCGGCCGCTTGTAGCCGGTCAGGTTTTCCCGGCAGTACTCGCGCACGGTGGCCTCGGTGAGGTCCGGGCTCTTCTTCACGATGACGAGCTTGACCGCCTCGCCGGTCTTCTCGTCGGGAATGCCCACGGCCGCGCATTCGAGCACGCCCGGGATCTGCGCGACAACATCCTCGACCTCGTTCGGATAGACGTTGAAACCCGAGACCAGGATCATGTCCTTCTTGCGATCGACGATCCTGAAATAGCCACGCTCGTCGCCCACGGCAATGTCGCCGGTCTTGAAATAGCCGTCGGGAGTCATCGACTTGGCCGTTTCGTCCGGACGCTGCCAGTAACCCGCCATCACCTGCGGGCCCTTGACCGCGATCTCGCCGGCCTGGCCGAGCGGCACCTCGCGGCCGTCGTCGTCCAGCAGCTTGAGATAGGTATTCGGCAGCGGCACGCCGATGGTGCCGGTGTAGGCGGTGCTGGTGGTCGGATTGCAGGTGACCGACGGCGAGGTCTCCGACAGGCCGTAGCCCTCGCAGATCGGGCAGCCCGTCTTCTCCAGCCACAGCTTCGCCACCGCCGCCTGCACCGCCATGCCGCCGCCGACGGAGATCTTCAGGTTCTTCCAGTTGACGGTGCCGAAGTCCGGATGATGGGCCAGCCCGTTGAACAGCGTGTTGACGGCCGGGAAGCTGTGGAAAGTGTGCTTCGACAGTTCCTTGAGCGTGGCCGCCAGGTCGCGCGGATTGGGAATGAGGATGAGCTTTCCGCCGGTGCGAAGCGTGAGCATCATGTTCACCGTGAAAGCGAAGATGTGATAGAGCGGCAGGGCGCATACGCTCGTGGACTGCTCGTTCGCCGGCACCTTCTGCATGACCGGATCGTTCCAGGCCTCGGACTGCAGCACGTTGGCGATCACGTTGCGATGCTGCAGCACCGCGCCCTTGGAGACGCCGGTAGTGCCGCCGGTGTACTGCAGCACCGCCACATCGTCGGGTCCGATTTCCACCGGCTGGAATTTGCGCGCCGCGCCCTTCGAGATCGCATCGTTGAAGCGTACGGCGCCCGGCAGGCTGAACGGAGGCACGAGCTTCTTGATGGAGCGCACCGCGAAGTTGACCACCGCGCCCTTCAGCATGCCGAGCCGGTCACCCATGGCGCACAGCACGATGTGCTTCACCGGCGTCGAGGACAGGCAATCCTGCAGCGTATGGCCGAAGTTCTCCATGATCACGATGGCCTTGGCGCCCGAATCCTGGAGCTGGTGCTCCAGTTCGCGCGGCGTATAGAGCGGATTGACGTTGACCAGGATCAGCCCGGCGCGCAGCAGTCCGGCGACGGCGATCGGATACTGGGCGCAATTCGGCATCATGACCGCCACGCGGTCGCCCTTCGCGAGACCCAGTCCCTGCAGGTAGGCGCCGAAGGCGCGGCTGAGGCGGTCGGTCTCGCCGTAGGTCAGATCCTTGCCCATGAAGCTGTACGCCGTGCGCTCGGCGTAGCGGGTGAAGCTTTCGTCCATCAGCGCCACCAGCGATGGGTAGCGCGAGGCGTCGATATCGGCGGGCACGCCTTGGGGATAGCTGCTCAGCCAGGGGCGGTCGGTCACGTTCTGTCTCCTCGATCGGATGCCGGATTCAAATGAAGAAAAGCTGCCCCGTCCGTCACGGCTGCCGATCGTCGTCGACAGCGCCACCGAGCGAGGGCATCGGGCCGCGGCACACGGCGCAGGCCCGGGGATGCGACTGGCGCCTACTCGATCGCCTTGGCCATGTCCTCGACCACCTTCTTGGCGTCGCCGAAGACCATCATGGTCTTGTCCATGTAGAACAGCTCGTTGTCCAGGCCCGCATAGCCCGCGGCCATGCTTCGCTTGTTCACGATCACCGTCTTGGCCTTGTAGGCCTCCAGGATCGGCATGCCGTAGATCGGGCTGCCCTTCTGCAGCGCGGCCGGGTTCACCACGTCGTTGGCACCCAGGATGATCGCGACGTCCGCCTGCGCGAACTCGCCATTGATGTCCTCCATCTCGAACACCTGGTCGTAGGGCACCTCGGCCTCGGCCAGGAGAACGTTCATGTGGCCCGGCATGCGTCCGGCCACCGGGTGGATCGCGTACTTCACCGTCACGCCCTTGTGCGTGAGCTTCTGCGCCAGCTCGTTGACCGCATGCTGCGCACGCGCCACCGCCAGCCCGTAGCCGGGCACGATGATCACCGTGTCGGCATTGGACAGCATGTAGGCCGCGTCGTCGGCGCTGCCGCTCTTCACCAGGCGCTGCTCCTTCGCGCCGCCCGTGGCCGCCGCCGCCTCGCCTCCGAAGCCGCCCAGGATCACGTTGAAGAACGAGCGATTCATCGCCTTGCACATGATGTAGCTCAGGATCGCACCCGAGGAGCCCACCAGCGAGCCGGCCACGATCAGCATGGCGTTGTTCAGGCTGAAGCCGATGCCCGCGGCCGCCCAGCCCGAGTAGCTGTTGAGCATGGACACCACCACCGGCATGTCCGCCCCGCCGATCGGGATGATGATGAGCACGCCCATGACGAAGGCCAGCAGCAGCATCGCGAAGAAGGCGCTCCAGCTCTCGCTGGCGACGAACAGCAGCCCCAGCGCGATGGTCAGGAGCCCCAGCACCAGGTTGAGCATGTGCTGGCCCTTGAACTGCACCGGCGCGCCCTGGAACAGGCGGAACTTGTACTTGCCCGAGAGCTTGCCGAAGGCGATCACCGAGCCGCTGAAGGTGATGGCGCCGATGGCCGCCCCCAGGAAGAGCTCGAGCCGGTTGCCCGCCGGAATGGCGAAGCGCAGGAAGCCGTCGATGATCCCGGCGCCCTCGGGCGTCTGCACGCCGACAGCCGCGGGCACCGGCAGCGGCGTGATGCCGAAGGCCCACGGCTCGACCACCGCGGCCACGGCGATGAAGACGGCCGCCAGACCGATCATGCTGTGGAAGAAGGCCACCAGCTCGGGCATCTGCGTCATCTCGACCGTGCGCGCACGGTAGGCGCCGTAGCCGCCACCCACCACCAGCCCCAGCAGCACCCAGGCCATGCCGATGGCCTTGCCGCCGGAGAGCTGCACGATCAGCGCGGCGGTGGTCAGGATGGCGATGGCCATGCCGACCATGCCGAAGAGATTGCCTCGGATCGAGGTGGTCGGATGGCTCAGGCCCTTGAGGGCCTGGATGAAGCAGACGCTGGCAACGAGGTACAGCAGCGTGACGACGTTCATGGACATCAGGAAATCTCCCCCAGGCTTGCCACTTGGTGTGCTTCGCGCACTCCCTCGCAGGCGAGGGGGCGAGCGCCTTCGGGCGGCCGTGCGGCGCTCATTGCTTTTCCCCCTGCGGAGCGGCTGTCTTCCTGTCCTTCTTCTTGAACATCTCCAGCATGCGCCGGGTGACCAGGAAGCCGCCGAAGACGTTCACCGCGGCCAGGGCCACGGCGAGCACGCCCATGGTCCTGCCCAGGCCGGTTTCGGTCAGGGCCGCTGCCAGCATGGCGCCGACGATGACGATGGCGGAGATCGCGTTGGTCACGGCCATCAGCGGCGTATGCAACGCCGGCGTGACGGTCCAGACCACGTGGTAGCCGACATAAATGGCCAGCACGAAGATGATGAGGTTGATGACGGTGTGGGACACGGGATCCATGGCTTCTCCTCGGGGTTCTCGCGTTTTGGGTTCTTGCCTACTTCTTCGTGACCTGGCCGTCCTGCGTCATGCGGCAGGCGGCGACGATGTCGTCCTCAAGGTCGATCCTGAGTCCGCCTTCCTTGGGCAGCACGAGCTTGAGGAAGTCGAGCACGTTGCGCGCATAGAGGGACGATGCATCGGCTGCGACCAGCGCCGGCAGATTGGTCTCGCCCACGATCGTCACGCCATGCTTGACGACCGTCTTGTCGGCTTCGGTCAGCGGGCAGTTGCCGCCGCTCAGGCCGCCGTTCAGATCCGGCCCCTTGCCGGCCGCGATGTCGACGATGACCGAGCCCGGCTTCATGGCCTTGACCATCTCTTCGGTCACGAGCGTCGGGGCCGCACGGCCCGGAATGAGCGCGGTGGTGATGACCACATCGGCGAGCGCCACGCGCTTGGCCACCTCGGCCTTCTGGCGATCCAGCCAGCTCTGCGGCATCGGCCGCGCATAGCCGCCCACACCTTCGGCGGCTTCCTTCTCCTCGGTGGTCTCGTAGGGCACGTCGATGAACTTGGCGCCCAGCGACTCGACCTGCTCCTTGACGCTCGGACGCACGTCGGAAGCCTCGATGACCGCACCGAGCCGCTTGGCGGTGGCGATCGCCTGCAGGCCCGCGACGCCGACGCCGAGGATGACCACGCGCGCGGCCTTCACGGTGCCCGCGGCGGTCATGAGCATCGGGAAGAAGCGCTGGTACTTGTCGGCGGCAGTCATCACAGCCTTGTAGCCGGCGATGTTGGCCTGGGAGGAGAGCACGTCCATGCTCTGCGCGCGCGTCGTGCGCGGCGCGGCTTCGAGTGCGAAGGCGGTCAGGCCCGCAGCCGCGAGCCGCTGGAGGCCCTCGGCGTCGAAGGGGTTGAGCATGCCCACGACCACCGTGCCGGGCTTCATGAGCGCCACTTCACCGTTGTCGGGCGCGCGCACCTTGAGCACGATGTCCGCGCCGAAGGCACCCGCTCGATCGGTGATCTCGGCGCCGGCGGCCTGGTAGGCGGCGTCGGTGGCGCTGGCCGCCACGCCCGCGCCCGATTGAATGCGAACGCCGTGGCCCTGCGCCACCATCTTCTTGGCCGTCTCCGGAGTGACGGCGACACGGGTTTCGCCAGGCACGGTTTCGGCCGGCACGCCTATCAGCATGGACTTCTCCTCAGGGCTGCGTTTGGAGTTTGGAATTTGCGCGAGAGCTTACCTGAAGAAGGGTGGCGCGAACTGTCGCTCAGGCGCGGGCGCCGGCAAAGGCTATCGGGCGGCTGGCCTGCGTGTGCAGCTATCGAATTAATAGCTGCACACCCCCCTTCCCATTCGAAGGTCGAAGCCCGTGCCGGCGTGAGTACACTCGCCCCACGCACGAGACCGCCCGACAGAACGGCGGCTCGGGTGATCAACAAGATACAGGGAATGGAATGCGAATCGCAGCGCTCGACGACGAGACGTGCCAGCTCGAACTTATCCGGCACACCATGGAAGGGATCGGCCATGAATGCTATGGCTTCAGCGACGGCAAGTCCCTGCTGCGCGACCTTCACCAGCAAAGCTACGACCTCCTGATCCTCGACTGGAGCCTGCCCGACGTGTCGGGCCCGCGTGTCGTGAAGTGGATTCGCGAAGACCTCAACAGCCGCCTGCCGATCCTCTTCGTGACCAACCGGCGCGAAGAAAAGGACATGGTCGAGGGCCTGGCCGCAGGCGCGGATGACTTCATGGTCAAGCCGATCCGTGTCGCCGAACTGCAGGCGCGCGTACGGGCGCTGTTGCGACGCTCCTATCCGTCCCGGCACGACAGCGACCTGATCTTCGGCGCCTACCACTTCGTCCATGGCACCCGCACCTTGCGCGTCAACGGCAAGGCCGTCGACCTGAGCCACCGCGAGTACGACCTCGCCCTCTTCCTGTTCCAGAACATCGGACGCCTGCTCTCGCGCGACCACCTGCGCGAGGCCGTCTGGGGCGTGGGCGTCGAAACGCCCTCGCGCTCGCTCGACACGCATATCTCGCGCTTGCGGGTCAAGCTCGAACTGCTGCCCGCCAACGGTTTCCTGCTGTCCGCGGTGTATGGCCTGGGCTACCGGCTCGAGCCCATCGATGGCGAATTGCTGACCCCGATCTTTCCGGCCTCCACCACGCCATCCGCCGCGCCGGAAGGCGCATCCGGCCTTGCGGACGACGCCTCCTCCGAATCCTCCGAAGAGAGCACGCCCGTACCCCCGGATTCGTATCGGCAGGCGCCGTCTTCGCCGGACTTCGGCGCGGACGGGCATCCCGCACTCTCCGGCGGTGCACCCGAATGAAGCGCGCGCCGCAGCGGCGCTTCCTGATCGCCGCCTGGGCCGCGGGCGTCAGCCTGGCAGGCGCGCAGACGCCCCCGCCTGCCCCGACTGCTGAATCGCGAGCCCGCGTGGACCCGGCCGCCGCCCAGGTCGAAGCCGTCGACGGACGTCCGACGGTCCGCCTCCCGGCCACGGCAGCGGGCGGGGGCAGCGCGCCGCTGTGCCCGGTCCTCGCCGCCGGCAGTCCGGTGCCGGAAGGCGCGCGCATCCAGGTACCGGACGATGGCTATCTGCAACTCCGGCTCGCGGATGGTTCGGTGGTGCGCGTGCTCGCAGGATCGGACGTCGAACTGCGCCGCATGCGCATGAACAGCCGCACCGGCCGTTTCGAGGCCAGGCTGGACGTGCGGCGCGGCACGGTCGAATCCGACGTCGTGCCCTGCGGTGTCAGGCGAATCTTCGAGATCCGCGCGCCCGGCGCAGTGGCGAGCGTGCGCGGCACGCGCTTCGTTGTTTCGGTGGACGCCGGGCGCCACGTGGCTACCCAGGTGACGGAAGGCTGCGTGCTGGTGCGACCGAGACACCGGCGCGGCGGTCAGGCGACCTTCGCGCCGACCACCCTGGGGCCCGGCGAGAGCCTGAGCCTGATCCTCGGCGGCGACGCAAGGTCCGCGACGCTGCGCGCGCTGCCGGCCGGGCGCTGATCGGCCAGGCATCCGCACACCGGGCTTGTCGAGATGGCCGCACCCGAGTCATTGCCCGGCCCCGCCTTCGCCGACACGCCAATGGGCGCCTGGCGCAGACGCCTGCCGCGCCGTCCCTGGCTGGCGCTGGCCGGCGGACTCATGACGCTGGTCGCCGTGCTCACGCTCACCCTGCCCATGCCCCGCCTGGACCGCCTGTTGCAGGACAGCCCGCATGCCGTCTTCGCGCCGCCGCCCTCGCAGGACATTGTCATCGTGGCGATCGACGACGCCAGTCTCGCGGCAGTGGGCCGATGGCCCTGGCGGCGCGCACTGCATGCCGAGCTGTTGCGCCGCATCGCGGCCCAGTCGCCGGCCTGCATCGCCATCGACTTGCTGATGACCGAGCCTGACAGCGAGCATCCGGGCGACGACGCCGTGCTGGCACGTGCCATCGCTGACAGCGGATGCGTGGTACTGCCGATGGCGCTCCAGCGCACGGGGCCGCAGGCATGGCAGGAACTGCTTCCATTGCCCGAGCTCGCCGCTGCGTCCAGCGGCGTCGGACACGCCCACCTGTCGCTCGACCATGACGGCGTGGCGCGCAGCGTGTACCTGCACGAGGGCTTTCCCGGGCGCCGCTGGCCGCATCTCGCCCTGGCGGTGCTCGAGGCCGGCGCCCCGAGCGCACCAAGGCGCACGGAAGGCCCGCCGACGCAGGCAGCGCCCGCATCGACCGAGGTCAGCAGCGACGCCGGCCCGTGGCAGCGCGCCGACCATCGGGTGATCACCTTCACGACGGACACCGCGCGCTACAGGACCTATTCCTACATCGACGTACTTCGCGGCCGGGTTCCGCCCGATGCGTTCCGCGACCGCTATGTGCTGATCGGCACGACCGCCGCCGGCCTCGGCGACCAGCATGTCACACCCGAATCCGACGCGCACGGGCTCATGCCCGGCGTGGACATCTTCGCCAGCGTGCTGCAGGACCTGTTGACCGGCCGCGGCGTCGTGATGGCTGAACCGTGGCAGGACCTGCTGTTCAACCTCGGGCCGCTGGCGATCGCGCTCGTCGGCCTGCTCTGGCTGCAGCCGCTGGGCATCATCGCGCTGGTGAGCGCGATGCTGGCGCTGCAGTTCGGCATCCATCTCGCAAGGCCGTTGATCGGGCTGCAGTTCGCGCCCGCGGCCGGCTTCGCGGGGCTGCTGCTGGTCTATCCGCTGTGGAGTCTCACGCGGTTGTCGGCCGCCGTCCGCTACCTTCGCGAGGAAACCGAGGAGCTGTCGCGCGACGTCGACGGCCGGCCGTCGCGGCCGCCGACGCGCCACATGGGCGACTTCCTCGATCGGCAGATGGCCACCACCTGGGCCGCCGCGCGGCGTATGCAGGACGTGCATCGCTTCGTGCGAGAGGGCATGGACCATCTGCCTGATGCGACCATGACGCTCAGCACCGGGGGCTGCGTGATCCTCTCCAACCGGGCGGCACAACGCCACTGGGAACGCAGCGCGGCCGATCTGCTGGGGCAGGATGCGCACGCGCTGATGGCCGACTTGCGATGGCGCAGCAACGGCACGCCCATGCTGCCTCGCGGCGCCCTGCTGGACAGCCTCGAGCCCGTCATCGGCGAAGGCGAAGACGCCCAGGGCCGCATCCTGCTGCTGCGCTGCGTGCCCTTCTTCAACGCACGCAACGACCACGCGGGCTGGATGGTGGCGCTGGTCGACATCACCGCCATGCGACACGCGCAGAGCCAGCGCGACGAGGCGCTGCGCTTCATCTCGCACGACGCGCGCGAGCCGAGCGCGGCGATCCTCACCATCGTCGAACTGGCGCGCGCGCGGCCCGGGCTCTATACCGAAGCGGCCCTGCTCGACCGCATCGAGCGCCATGCCCGCACCGGCCTCGAACTGGCCGACGGCTTCGTGAACCTGGCGCGCGCCGAAGCGCAGTCCTTTCGCGCGGAGCTGCTCGACCTCGTCTCTCTGGTGCAGCAGGCCATCGACGACGCCTGGGCCCGCGCCCGCAAGGGTACGGTTCAGGTTCGACTCGTCGCCGCCCCCGACGAGGCGCTGTGCATCGCCGACCGGGGGCTGCTGGCACGGGCGCTCTCCAATGTATTGAGCAATGCGCTCAAGTACTCGCCGCCCGGCGCCGAACTGCACTGCAGCGTGACATCGGCGCCGCGCGCCTGGCGGGTGGCCATGCAGGATTTCGGGCCCGGTATTCCGGTCGAGCTACAGTCGCAGCTGTTCCAGCCCTTCCATCGGCTGCACCATGACGCTCATCCGGAAGTTCATGGCGTCGGCCTCGGGCTTCTACTGGTCCGCACCGTGGTGCAGCGCCACGGCGGATCGATCGAAATCGACAGCGCCGCTGGCGCAGGCTGCACCGTGACGCTGGTGCTTCCTGCACCGACCGCGGCCGAACTCGCGGCGCTCTGGCCCGCGAAGGAGCAGTGACACATGGCGATCCGTTGGAAGCCCAACGTGACGGTGGCGGCAGTGATCGAGCGCGATGGCCGCTTCCTCCTCGTCGAGGAGGAAACCCCGGACGGCCTGCGCCTCAACACGCCCGCAGGACACCTCGATCCGGGCGAATCCCCCGTCGAAGGCTGCGCGCGCGAAACCCTCGAAGAGACCGCCCATCATTTCGAGCCGACCGCCCTGATCGGCATCTACATGTCGCGCACCCGCGCCGGCGAGGACATCACCTACATGCGCTTCGCATTCGCGGGCCAACTGGGCCGCTTCGAGCCCGGCCGTGCGCTGGACACCGGCATCGTGCGGACACTCTGGATGACGCTCGACGAGATTCGCGCGAGCACCGCGCGACATCGGAGCCCGATGCTGCTGAAGTGTGCGGAGGACTACCTCGCCGGGAAGAGGTATCCCCTCGATCTGATTCATCTCGATGGGTCGGTGGGATCCCTGGACGAGGTCTGAGACCTTCAAGCTCGGGGCACGGCGGCCGGCAGTCGTCTCCATCCGGGTTTACAGGTACGGATGATTGTCCGAGAATGTCCACCAACCAGTTGGTTGGAAAAAGAGACATACGCATGAAAGACACTCAGCACGGCGCCCTCAAGGGTCTGCGCATCCTCGACCTGACGCATGCCCTCGCCGGCCCGTTCTGTTCGCAGGTCCTGGCAGACCATGGTGCCGACGTCATCAAGGTCGAGCCCCTCGAAGGGGACTTCTTCCGCCGGATGGGCCCTTACCGCGAGGACGATCGCGAACGTCACTTCGGCGGCCTGTTTCAATCGTGCAATCGCAACAAGCGCTCCATCGCCATCAACCTGAAGGCCCCCGAAGGGCAGGAGCTGCTGCGCGAGCTGATCAAGAGCGCCGATGCGCTTGTCGAGAACTACCGCGCCGGTGTCCTTGAAAAGCTCGGGCTGGGCTACGAGACGCTCAAGGCCATCAACCCGCGGCTGGTCTACACCTCGGTTCGCGGCTTCGGTGACCGCTGCGGCGGCGAGAGCCCCTACATGGAATGGCCCGCCTTCGATGTCGTGGCCCAGGCCATGGGCGGCTGGATGGGAATCACCGGCACGGATGCGGATCATCCGGTCAAGGTTGGAGGCGGCGCCGGGGACACCGTGGCCGGCCTGTTCGCCGCCTTCGGCACCATGACCGCCCTTTGGCACGCCCGTGACACCGGCAAGGGTCAGTATGTGGACGTTGCAATGACCGACAGCATCCTGGCCCTGTCCGAACTCGTCGTCAGCCAGTTCAGCTACCGCGGCGTGTCGCCCGTGCCCGTGGGCAACGGCATTCCGGGCCTGGCGCCCTTCGGGACGGTCCGCGTCGCTGACGGCGTGATCGCCCTTGCCGCTCCGCACGATCCGCAGTTCCACGTCCTGTGCGATCTGATCGGACTTCCGGAGCTGAAGAGCGACCCTCGCTTTGCGACGGAGGCGACGCGATGGGATCACAACGAGGCCCTGACCGAAGCCATCGAGTCCTTCACGCGCACACGGACAAAGGCGCAGCTCAATGCACTCTTCGGCGGGCGCGTGCCCTTCAGCCCCATCTACAACGCGAAGGAGATCTTCGCGGACCCGCACTTCGCAGTCCGCCAGATGCTGCCGGAGGTCGAACAGCCCGGAAGCGCCCGACCCGTCGCGGTACCGGGCGTGCCGGTTAAGCTTTCGCTCACGCCGGGCCAGGTCCGGCACCGCGCGCCTCTTCTAGGGGAACACACGCGCGAGATCCTTGCCGACCTCGGCATGGGCGAAGCTCGAATCGGCGCCCTGCTCGAAGACCATATCGTTTCAACTCAATAATCGACCATGCCCGAATCCAATGGCCATGCGCCTCTTGCACGCACGTCCCGCGCCACGCGAGCGAAGGCCGGCGCGCCGGGCACGGGCCTGCAAGCGCCGGTTCGTCGGCAACGAGGCACCGACGTGCGCCACGGCGACAAGCTCACCGCGATCCTCCGCACGGCGGCCCAACTCTTCGCGGCGAAGGGCTACGAATCGACCTCGCTCGACATGATTGCCGACCAGCTCGGCATGCACAAGGCGACGCTCTACCACTACGTCGACAACAAGGAAACCATCCTCTACCAGTGCCTCGTCCGGTCCTTCGGCGACCTGGACACGGTGGTGGAGAGCATGAAGGACCGGAGCCTCCCGGTCCTGCAGCGCCTGCGCCATTTCTGCCGCAGCCTCGCGCAGGCGCAGAACAGCGACTTCGGGCGCTGCCTGGTACTGGTGGGCTCGCGTCCGCTGGACATGGCGCCTGGCGGGGAGATCCGCCAGTTCCAGCGCCGACTGGACAACACGGTGCGCGACCTGGTGACGGAAGGCATTGCCGACGGCTCGATCAGACCCTGCCATCCGGGGCTGGTGTCGGCCATGCTGTTCGGCTCCCTCAACTGGGTGCCGCGCTGGTATGACGACAAGGGGAGGCTCAGCATCCAGGAGGTGGCGGACGCCTTCATGGACATGCTCACGCTGGGTATCGCGACGCCGCAGCGTTGACCTCCCCGTTCCGCTGAAACGGCCTCGACCCCTGCAAAGGTCGAGGCACTTCGGCTCACATCGCCCGCGCGATCAGATCCTTCAGCGTCTCGTTGGACCCGCCGTAGATTCGCTGGACGCGCGCGTCCATGTATAGCTGGGCGATGGGGTACTCGCTCATGTAGCCGTAGCCGCCGAAAAGCTGCAGGCAGCGGTCGATGATCTGGCACTGCTTCTCCGAGCACCACCACTTGGCCATGATGGCGTCGTTGGCCTGCAGTTCCTCGCCGTCCGAGAGCTGCTTGACGAGCGTGTCGATGAAGATCCGCCCCAGCCGCGCCTCGGTGGCGCACTCGGCCAGGGTGAAGCGGGTGTTCTGGAAATCCCAGAGAGTCTGGCCCAGCATCTTGCGGTTCTTGGCGTGCTCCACGGTGAGCTCGATCGCCCGCTCGGCCGTCGCCACCCCGGTCACGCCGATGGAAAGGCGCTCGCGCACGAACACGTCCATCAGCTGCCCGAAGCCTTTCCCCTCGGCACCACCGATCAGATTCGCCGCCGGCACACGCACGTCATCCAGAAACACCTCGCAGGTATCCAGGCCGTTCTGCCCGATCTTCTCCAGGACCTTGTTGATCTTGAAGCCCGGCGTCTTGTCGACTTCCACCATGAAGAGCGAGATGCCCTTGGCACCCGCGCCGCCCGTGCGCGCGGCCACCAGGGACAGCTCCGCCTGCTTGCCGTGGGTGATGAAGATCTTGTTGCCATTGAGCACATAGTCGTCGCCCTCCCGCCGGGCCGAGGTACGCAGGGCCTTCACGTCGGTGCCGGCGTCCGGCTCCGTGATGCAGACCGACAACATCTTGCGTCCGGAGGCGATGTCCGGCATCCAGCGCAGCAGCTGTTCATGAGTTGCCGTTCCGTTGAAGAAGTGAGGCGAGTTCAAGGCCCCGGGAACGAAGCCGAAACTGGTATCGCACACCCTGGCCTGTTCCTCCATCACCACCACCTCGTGGGCGAAGGTGGCGCCCTGGCCGCCGTACTCCACGGGAATGCTCATGCACAGCAGGCCCAACTCGCCGGCCCTGAGCCACACATCGCGATCGATGTGGTGCTGGGCACGGAACTTGGCAGCCTTGGGCGCGACTTCTTCCTCGAAAAAGCGGCGCGCCGTGGCACGCAGCATCTCGAGTTCGTCAGTCATCCAGGGCGATCGGTAGGGTTGCAGCACGGAAGTCTCCAGTCGTGAGGGGGCGCATTTGCGCAAGATGATTCGATCAACCCAGCGGTTGATTCAGCTGTCATAGTATTTTGCGCATATTGTTTTTGTCAACCCACTGGTTGGTTGACAAACTGAATCCTCGAACCTACAGTCCGCCTTCACTGATGCAGACCGACGCAAGGACGCAGGTCCATGCGCCCCATAAAACCGTGATGGAGATGACATGAGCATTGATGTGTTGGCCGCCGCCGACTGGACCGGAAGGGCCTTGTCGGGCCACTGGAAGAACCTGGCCGGGGGTACGCTGGAAGTCATGGAGCCGGCCACCGGCGAAGCCTTGGCGCGCGTGGCTTGCGCCAACGCATCCGATGTGCGGGAGGCCTGCGCGCATGCAAGGGCAGCCCAGAAGTCATGGGCTCGCCAACCTTACGGAGAGCGCGCCGCCATCTTCCGGAAAGCGGCCGCACTCCTGGATGCCAATCGAGGCAAGTACGCCGAATGGATCGTTCGGGAGACCGGCGGGATCGCGCCGAAGGCCATGTTCGAGATCGACTCGGTCCTGCATTTGCTGCACGAGGCGGCAGCGATGCTCACGCAGCCCCGCGGGCTGGTCCTGCCCAGCCAGGACGGCTGCACCAGCATCGCCCGCCGCGTGCCGCATGGCGTGGTGGGCGTGATCTCGCCTTTCAACTTCCCCTTCCTGCTGAGTTCCAGGGCGGCGCTGCCCGCGCTGGCCACGGGCAATGCCGTGGTGCTCAAGCCGGATCCAAGAACTCCCGTCACCGGCGGCGTGCTGCTGGCTTCATTGCTGGAGGCGGCCGGTCTGCCCGAAAGCATCTTCCACATGCTGCCGGGTGCGGCCGAAGCCGGCGAGGCACTGGCGACCGATCCGGATGTGACGATGATTTCCTTCACGGGCTCCACGGCCGTCGGTCGTCGCGTCGGCGAACTGGCAGGTCGCCATCTCAAGAAGGTCGCGCTGGAACTGGGCGGCAAGAATGCGCTCCTGATCCTCGACGACGCGGACCTCGATCTGGCAGTCTGCGGCGGCTCGTGGGCCTCATGGCTGCATCAGGGGCAGATCTGCATGAGCGCCGGCCGCCACCTCGTGCAGCAGAGCATGGTCGAGGCTTACGCGCGGCGCATGGCCGAGCACGCGAAGGTTCTGCCGGTGGGCAATCCGCATGTCGAGCCTGTCGCGATCGGTCCGCTGATCACCGACAAGCAGGTGGCCAACGTGGACCGCATCGTGCAGGAGTCGATCCGGATGGGCGCACGGCTCCTGGCCGGCGGCACCTTCCGCGGCCGCTTCTACCAGCCCACGGTGCTCGCCGATGTGACGCCCGCGATGCCGGTGTTCCGCGAGGAGATCTTCGGCCCCGTGGTGTCCATCACCGCATTCGTCACCGACGCCGAAGCGATCGAACTCGCCAACGACACCGAATACGGCCTCTCTGCCGGAATTCATACGCGGGACATCGGCCGAGGCATGGCCATCGCCGAGCAACTTCACGTCGGCCTCGTGCATGTGAACGACCAGACCGTCAATGACGACGGAACCATGCCCATGGGCGGACGCGGCGCCTCCGGCAACGGCTCGCGCCACGGCGGCCCGGCCAACTGGGACGAGTTCACGCAGTGGCAGTGGACCACGGTGCGCAACACCGCACCGACCTATCCGCTCTGAATCCAGCCCACTTCCAGCCAACAACCAGGAGACACACATGAAGATTCCCCATCGCATTGCCCGCCTGACCCGTCAATGGATGATCGCCGCCGCCACAGGCGCGGCCCTCGCGACGAGCGCGGGCGTTGCGTTCGCCCAGACCGACAAGCCCGTGGTGCGCATCCTCGTGGGCTTCCCGGCCGGTGCCGGCACCGACAACCTGGCCCGCATCTATGCCGAAGCCCTCAATGAAATCACGGGCATGCCCACGATCGTCGAGAACAAGCCCGGGGCGGGCGGACAGATCGCGGCCCAGGCCCTCAAGCACGCATCGGCCGAGAGCAACACCCTCATGTTCACGGTGGACCATCAAGTGGTCATGTTGCCCCTGATCACGAAGACGCCCGGCTTCGACGTCAAGAAAGACATGATCCCGGTGGCGCGCATCGTCAACTTCTACACCTGCCTCGCCGTCCCGGCCAGCTCGCCCGCGAAGGACTTTCAGAGCTATGTGGCGATGGTCCGGAAGCAGCCGGAACTCGGAAACTTCGGCATCCCGGCGTCCGGATCCCAACCTCAGTTCGTGGGCTTCGTGATCAGCCAGCACTACAAGATCTCGATGAACCCGATCGCCTACCGGGGCGCGGCGCCCGCCATCGTCGATGTGGTGGGCGGCCATGTACCGGCGGTCATCGTCCCTTGTGACGGGCTGATCGAATACCGCAAGTCCGGCATCGTCCGCGTGCTGGCCATGGCATCCGACAAGCGCTACCAGGCCATGCCCGACGTGCCCACATTCGCGGAACTGGGCGTGAAGATGCCCGCCGACAGCTTCCTGGGCGTGTACGCCGCCACCAGCATCAAGCCGGAACTCCTGCGACAGATCAACGACGCCACACGCAAGATGTTCGACTCGCCCAAGACCCTCCAGAAGTTCTCCGCAACGAACATGGAACCTGCCTACGCCAACGCCGAAGAACTGCAGCGCATCGTCGACAAGGGCACCGAATTCTGGGGCGAGCAGGTCCGCAAATCCAACTTCCAGGCCCAGTGATCACCCGATCCAGGAACCATCATGAAAATCGTCAAAGTCGAATGCCTCCCCGTTTCCACACCGCTGAAGAAGCCGGTGATCATGCCCAACACGCGCATCACGTCCATCGACAGCATCGTGCTGAAGATCACCACCGATGACGGCACCGTGGGCTTCTCTGACTCGGGCGACACCTCCTCGTGGTACCGCGGCGAGTCGCAGGACTCCATGATGAGCATGATCTGCGACGTCATCGCGCCGCGCATCCTGCTCGGCGAAGATCCGCGCCGCATCGAGAAGATCGTCGGCAAGATGGACCTGCTCGTGCGCGACAACAACCAGGCCAAGGCCACGGTGGACTTCGCGCTCCACGATCTCAAGGGCAAGCTGCTGGGCGTCCCTGTGTACGAACTCCTGGGCGGGCGCACCGTCGAGGGCGCGCAGCTCGGCTGGGTGCTCTCGGCCGGCACCCCCGACGAAGTCGCCGCCGAGGCCAGGATCGCGAAGAGCAAGGGCTTTGCCCTGCTCAAGATGAAGACGGGCCACGGCACGCTCGCCGACGACATCGCCATGGTGCGCGCCGTTCGCGAAACCGTCGGGCCCGACGTGCGCCTGACGGTGGACGCCAATGGCTTCTGGAGCTACGAACAAGCCCTCTCCACGATCCGCAAACTCGATGCCTGCGAACTCGACCTCATCGAGCAGCCGCTCGCGCATTGGGACATCGAGGGCATGGCACGCCTGCGAGGCCAGGTGCGCACCCCCATCTATGCCGACGAGTCGGCGCAGGAGCTCCATCACATCAAGGAAATCATCGACCGCCGCGCCGCCGATGGCCTCTTCATCAAGATGCAAAAGGCGGGTGGCCTGCTGAAGTCGCAGCGCTGGCTGACCTTGGCCCGCCTGTCCGGTCTGCCGGTGATGTGCGGATGCATGATCGGCTCCGGCCTGGAACACAGCCCGTCCGCGCACCTGTGGACCAGCAACCAATGGGCCGCCCAATACCTCAACGAGTCGATCGGCCCCCTGATGATCCACGGCGTCTGGGAGAGCAAGGACATCCCGCCCGGCACCGACATCGCCCTCAACGTGCCCCGCTTCGAGAACGGCATGACCTATCCCAACGAGGGACCCGGCTTCGGCATCGAACTCAACGAGGCCTTCCTCGAGAGCCACCGCACCGCCGGCAAGCAGGGCCGCGTCGCAAGCATCTGATCACCACGCCGAAGCGCCGGGGATCGACGCCTGCCGCAGGGCAGGGCGTCGACCTGACGGCTCGGCGCGCGCATCAGGAATTCGAATCCGGGGCCGACATGAACGCAGAAGACAAGACCGAACAGCAGAGACCGGAACCCGCAGTGCATCGCGCCGGTCCGCTGTCGCACCTCACGGTGGTCGAATTCGCCGGTCTCGGGCCGGCGCCCTTCACCGGCATGATGCTGGCGGACCAAGGCGCGCGCGTCATCCGCATCGACCGCCCGCCGAAGCCCGGCGCCGGGTCGGGCCTGGACAGCATGACCGCGCGTCGCAGCGATGTCCTTGCGCGCGGACGCGAGTCGATCTGCCTCGACCTGAAGCGGCCCGAGGCACGCGAAGTGGCCCTGCGCCTGATCGAGCGAGCAGACGTGCTGATCGAAGGATTCCGCCCCGGCGTGATGGAGTCGCTCGGCCTCGGTCCGGACGCCTGCCTGCAACGACGCCCCTCGCTCGTCTACGGACGAGTCACCGGCTGGGGCCAGAGCGGACCTCTCGCACAGGCAGCCGGACACGATATCAACTACATCGCGCTCACGGGCGCCCTTCACTCCACGGCCCGGCGAGGCGCCCCGCCGACCCCCACCCCGGGGATGATCGGCGACTTCGGCGGCGGCGGCATGCTCCTGGCCTTCGGCATCGTTTGCGCTGCGCTCGAGGCCCGGCAATCCGGCAAGGGCCAGATCGTCGATGCCTCCGTGTGCGACGGCTCGGCGCTGTTGACGGCGCTCATCCATGGCTGGCGCTCAGCGGGCCTGTGGCATGCCGAGGCCGGCACCAACAACGGCGACGGCGGCGCGCACTTCTACGATGCCTATGCCTGCGCCGACGGCCGATACATCTCCATCGGCGCCATGGAGCCGCAGTTCTATGCACTGCTGCGCGACAAATGCGGCCTCACGGATCCGGCCTTCGACCCGCAGTGGGACCAGGCCCGGTGGCCGGAGCTCAAGGAGCGCATGGCAGCCGTGTTCAAGACGAAAACCCGGGCGCAATGGTGCGACCTGCTCGAAGGCACCGACGTCTGCTTTGCCCCGGTGCTCGACCTGGACGAAGCGGCCGCGCATCCGCACAACCAGGCGCGCGGCACCTTCGTGCAGGTCGACGGCATCACGCAGCCGGCACCCGCTCCCCGATTCAGCCGGACGCCGGCGGCCGCCTGCCATCCGGTGCGCGCGGCCGGCGCCGATGGCCGGGCCTTGCTGTCGGAGGCGGGACTCGGCGAAGCCGAGATCGCCCGGTTGCTGGGTGATGCGGTACACGGGTCCGAAGGACGCGCCGATACGACGACCCGGTGATCGCGCCCTGCCGCTCGTGGGCGCGTGAGATTCCGGAGTCACCACATTCATTCGCAAGCTCCGCGTCCGTGGGCAATTCGATCCGCCCTTCAGCCCCCTGAATCAGTTTCCCTCACTCGTTCCGCGTCCCGGTTGACTCGACCCAAGGCGCACGACTAGGATGCCCCCGCCGCTGTCACGATCCGGCAATAGGGAGCAAAACATGAAATCAGAGAAGTGCGCGTCGATCGACACGCGCGATCACCTCGGAGCCATTCGCGCTTCGCGGCTCTTCTGCGTCCGGCAGCTCGCGGCAGCCGACACCACCACCGACCCGGAGCCCCCGCGCCGTCGGATATTCAAGGTGGATCGCCCGGGTCACGCCGAAGTCCGGCCCTTTCAGTAGCCCCGTCGCCCCGAATCCGCAAACCGGAATTCGGGCCTCTTCCTCTCCAGCAGATTGCCGCCCTTGCATGGGCGGCCGGATGCCCGCGCGCCCAAGTCGCGCAGCGCTGTAGACCCCTTAACGGAGGCATAAGAATGAACTTCGTCTGCCCTCACTGCGCACAGCACGTGGAACTAGATGAATTTGAAATGCTGGAGATCGACACCCTGCACGACGACTTCCATTGCGCACGCTGTGGCGAGACCTTTGCGGCCTACATCAACGACTGCATGCATTGCGCCGCGGAGCAGACCTTCGTCTGGAAGGCTGTGCCGACGGAAGCCGAACTCGCCGCAGTGGCATGCGACTCATGCGGGCACGTCAATTCAGCGCCTGGCCGCGACGAACACGACTCGCTCTTCTGACGCAATCCATGGGCTGGCATCCCGACCGCCAACCAACTCGCCAGTCGCCAGTCGCCAGTCACCAGTCACCAGTCGTGGAACATTGCACTCAATGACAAGGCCTCACCCCGCCCGCGCAATCACCCCGCCGCCCAGGCACACCTCGCCGTCGTACAGCACCGCCGACTGCCCCGGCGTCACCGCCCATTGCGGTTCGGCGAAGTCCAGCCTGAACGTATCGCCCGCGCCTTCGCGCAATTCACAGGCCGCATCCGCCTGCCGGTAGCGCGACTTCGCGGCGTAAGCGCCGGCCGCTGGCGCATGGCCCGCGACCCAGCTCGCATCGTCGGCCTCCAGCATCTGCGACTGCAGCCACGGATGGTCGTGCCCCTGCACCACCCAGAGCGTGTTGCCGGCCATGTCCTTGCGCGCGACGAACCACGGCGCATGCTCGCCCGCGCCTCGCTGCGCGCCCTTGGGCTTGATGCCGCCGATGCCCAGCCCCTGACGCTGGCCGAGCGTGTAGAAGCTCAGGCCCTGGTGCTCGCCGATCTGGCGTCCGCGCTCGTCGCGGATCGGACCGGGCTCTTTCGAGATGTAGCGATTGAGGAACTCGCGGAAGGGCCGCTCGCCGATGAAGCAGATGCCGGTCGAGTCCTTCTTCTTCGCGTTCGGAAGATGGATCTCGTCGGCGATCCGGCGGACCTCGGTCTTGTGAAGCTCGCCGACCGGGAACAGGGTCTTGGCGAGCTGCTGCTGGTTCAGGCGATGCAGGAAGTAGCTCTGGTCCTTGGCGGGGTCCAGCCCCTTCAGCAGTTCGTGCAGGCCGGTGGCCGGATTCAGGCGCACGCGCGCGTAGTGGCCGGTGGCGATCTTCTCGGCACCCAGGCGCATCGCATGGTCGAGGAAGGCCTTGAACTTGATCTCGGCGTTGCACAGCACGTCCGGGTTGGGCGTGCGCCCGGCCTGGTACTCGCGCAGGAATTCCGCGAATACGCGGTCCTTGTAGTCGGCCGCGAAGTTGACATGCTCGATCTCGATGCCCAGCACGTCGGCGACGCTCGCTGCGTCGACGAAGTCGATGTTCGACGAGCAGTATTCGCTGTCGTCGTCGTCTTCCCAGTTCTTCATGAAGATGCCGACCACTTCGTGGCCCTGCTGCTTCAGCAGGTGGGCCGTGACCGCGGAATCCACGCCGCCGCTCAGGCCCACCACGATGCGCTGCTTGTTCATAGGCCCGCGATTGTCCCAGCCTCGGCAGGCCGCCGCCCGGCGCAGGTCAAAAAGACCGTGCCTGCGGGGCGTTGAGGGGCGGGCGTGGCCGGTCAGCCGTGGATGTCGGATGCGACGCCGGCCAGGATCTCGTAGGAGTGGAGACGCGCCTGGTGGTCGAAGACCTGCGAGGTGATCATGAGTTCGTCGGCCCGCGTGCTGTCGATGAAGGCCTGCACCTTCTCGCGCACGGTCGCGGGTGCGCCGACCGCGGCACAGGACAGCACCGAATCCAGCAGCGCGTTCTCGGCCGGTCCGACGCGATCGCGGTAGCCCGGCGACGGCGGCGGCAGCCGCCCGGGGCGGCCGCTGCGCAGGTTCACGAAGGCCTGCTGCCACGAGGTGGCCAGGACGGCGGCCTCCTCGTCGGTGTCGGCGGCGAACACGTTGAAACCCAGCATCACATAGGGCTTGGCCAATTGGGCCGAGGGCCTGAAGGTTTCGCGGTAGATGTGGATGGCCTGCATCATCTGCTGCGGCGCGAAGTGGGAGGCGAAGGCATAGGGCAGTCCGAGGTGGGCGGCGAGCTGCGCGCCGAAGGTGCTGGAGCCCAGGATCCAGACCGGCACCTCCAGGCCCATGCCGGGCACCGCGCGCACCGACTGGCGAGGCTCCTTGGACATGAAATCCATGAGCTCGACCACGTCCTGAGGAAACTGGTCGGCATCGGATTGGAGGTCGCGCCGCAAGGCCTGCGCGGTGCGCTGGTCCGAACCGGGTGCGCGGCCCAGGCCGAGGTCGATACGGCCGGGGTACAAGGATTCGAGGGTGCCGAACTGCTCGGCGATCACGAGGGGTGAATGGTTCGGCAACATCACGCCGCCGGCGCCGATGCGGATGGTCGAAGTGCCGGCCCCGACATAGGCCAGGAGCACCGCCGTGGCGGCGCTGGCGATGCCGGGCATGCCGTGGTGCTCGGCCAGCCAGTAACGCCGGAATCCGAGTTTCTCGCCGTGCCGGGCCAGGCTGAGCGAGTTCCGGAAGGACTGGGCGGCATCACCACCTTCGGTGATGGGCGAAAGGTCGAGGATGGAAAGCGGAAACATGGGCGCGATCTTGTCGCGAAACGGGCGACCGGGGTGGCAAAGGGCTATTTTCCCGGTCGCCGCTGATTGGCCGGGGACCCGGCGGGGCAAGCCCCGCCGCACCCGACGCCCCCCGGCCACTGGGTTAGGCTTGCGCCCTATGGCAAGGGCCCTTCTTCATCTATGGTTCGCGACCGTCGTGCTGGTCATGCTCGGCGGGTGCGGCACGCTGCCGGTCGCGGTGGAGCGGCCGGCGTCGAGCAGCCTGCAGGCCACGGCCGCCGAGAGCCCCCTGGCCCAACTGGTGGCCAGCCAGTTGCCGCCGGATGCGCAATCGGGCTTCCGCCTGCTGCCGCTGGGCTCGTATGCGCTGGACGCGCGGCTGCAACTGATCCGCCGGGCGACGCGCACGCTGGACCTGCAGTACTACATCTTCGAGAACGACGATTCGGGCCGCGCCGTCTTCGCGGCGCTGCGCGACGCCGCAGGCCGGGGCGTTCGGGTCCGGCTTCTGCTGGATGACCTCAACACCACCGGCCCGGAGCGCATCCTGGAGGCGCTGGCGCAGGTTCCCAACCTCGAGATCCGCCTGTTCAACCCGTTCTGCTGCGCCCGCGCCAGCCTGACCGGCCGCTTCCTCACCTCGCTCGGCGACCTACCCCGGCTGGACCACCGGATGCACAACAAGCTGCTGGTGGCGGACGGCGTCCTCGCCATCGTGGGCGGACGCAACATCGGCGACGAATACTTCGCGCTCAATCAGGTCTCCAACTTCATCGACCTGGACGCACTCGCCGCAGGCCGCGTCGTGCCGCAGCTGAGCGCACTCTTCGATCGCTACTGGAACAGCAAGGAGGCCTACCCGATCTCCTATTTCCACGCCCCGGCCGAGGCGTCGTCCGCAGCCACGGATCTGCAGACGCTGCTGCCGCCCGAGGCGGGGCGGATCGAGATCGACCTCCCGGACCGGGACCTGCTGGGTCGCGGCCCCGTGGGCAAGGACATGGATGCCAACCGCCTGAGCCTGGTGCCGGGCCTGGCCTACGCGGTCGCCGACCGGCCCTCGAAGCTGAGGCAGCCACGCGACGAACTGGAGTTCGGCAGCCTGATGGCCGGCGCCGTGGGCGACATGGAGGGCGCGAGGCGCGAACTGGTCGTGACATCGCCCTACCTGGTGCCGGGCAAGCGGGGCATGGGGGTGCTGAACGGCCTGGCTCACAAGGGCGTGCGGATGGTCCTCGTCACCAATTCGCTGGAGGCGAACGACTCCACCTTCGTCTACTTCGGCTATGCGCGCTACCGCTCGCGCATCCTGCACGCAGGGGTCGATCTCTACGAGATCAGCGCCACGGCGCCGCGCAAGGCCAAGACCTTCTTCAGCGGTTCGTCGCTCGGCCGCCTGCATGCCAAGCTCGCGGTGATCGACCGCGAGACCGTACTGATCGGATCGCTGAATCTCGACCCCCGGTCCGCGCGCACCAACACGGAACTGGGCGTGGCCATCGACAGCCCCACCCTCGCGGAAGAAGCCCTGCGCGTGGTCGATGCGATGAAGTCCGAGGCCTACCACGTTCGGCAGGATGCACCCGGCGGCCCGGTGGAATGGATTCCGCCGAACGAGAGCGAGGACACCGCCGACCCGACTGTCGACGAGGAGCCGGGCGTGACGGCGCTGACCGTGCTCCAGCGGCTGCTGCTGAATCCGCTGGTGCCCGAAGATCTGCTGTGAGGAGGGAGCGATCAGTGGCCGTGAGGACCTATACCCGCGCGCCCTGCGGGCTCCGACCCGCGTAGTGAGCCGTTCTCACGGGCGTCGGATCGAATTCCGGATCTTTCGCGCGGCGCCGTGCGACCTGGTCCGGATGAGGTTCGAAGTCCGGCAGCGCCTGCGTCTTGACGCCCAGCGCTTTCGCTTCGTTGAGTTCGCCAAGGGTGACCGATCCACCGCCCAGCGCGTAGAAAGTGCCCCCATTCCTGGCGACCTCGACCATGTAGGAGCTTCCCTTTTCATCGAGCACCTGCCAGGTGTTCTGCGGGTCGGGCACATAGACCACATGGTGGCAATCCCTGGACGCCTGCCCCCTTGCTTGCTCCGAGACAATTCCCAGGGTGGCAATTCCCTTCTTCGAGGCCAGTTCGTACACCCTGCCGATGCCATCCGAGGTGGCGCCGGCCACCACCATCAAGTTGTGCGCTCCATGGTCGGCACTCGCCTCGTCCAATAGCTGGTTCAACTTGAGGTCGAGCGATGCGGCATCCTTGTAGCCGAGGCCGGAGAAGCCGCTGAATACCAGAACGCGCCTATCACCGATCAGGGAATCGAGCTGATCCTTGATGGGATCCCGGCGGCTGGCATCCGGAATCGGGTCCAAACTCGCACTCGCACTGGCGGAAACACTTCTCACGGAAAACATGGGCGGTCCTTGAAAACAGGAATGAACAGGACCTTCCAGTGGGAATATCGCTGCACGTGGATTCAAGGTTTCTACGCAAAAGGCGAATGAAATTTCCGCACGCGCAGATTGCTGCCGGCAAAAAAAAGGGCCCGCGGCTGCCAAGCCACGGGCCTCTTGTCGCTGCCTTCTCGAATGCGGGCTTCGCTCAGAAGGGGATGTCGTCATCCATGTCGTCGAAGCCCGACGATGAACGCGCCGGTGCCTGACGCGGAGCGGGCGCGGGCGCAGGCGCGCGAGGTGCTGCCGCGGGCGGGCGCGAATAGCCTCCGCCTTGCGAGTAACCGCCGCCCTGCGAGTAGCCGCCATCGTCGTCGCCTCCGCCGGAAGGTCCGCCCTGTCCCTGGCGGCTGCCGAGCATCTGCATCTGGTCGACACGGATGTCGGTGGCGTACTTTTCGACGCCGTCCTTGTCGGTGTACTTGCGCGTGCGGATCTGTCCCTCGACGTAGATCTGAGAGCCCTTGCGCAGGTATTGCGCGGCGATTTCGGCCAGGCGGCCGTTGAACACCAGGCGGTGCCATTCCGTGGCTTCGCGCATCTCGCCGGACTGCTTGTCCTTCCACTTGTCGGTGGTGGCGAGGGTCACATTGCACACCTGGTCACCGCTCGGGAAGGTGCGGGTTTCTGGATCGCGTCCGAGATTGCCGACGAGGATGACTTTGTTGACCGATGCCATGTGCGCTGCCCCTGATGAATGGAGGAAAGAGGAGGATTGAGGAGGAAACCGGGGATTGTGCCGCATGCCGACATCCCTGCAGGCGACCCGGCCCGCCGTCGCGCAGCGACGGCGCGGCGAGAATCGGCGCAGCCGATGAATCACGAAAACCGGCGGCGATTTATCATGTCCGGTTGCCCAGAACAGACCGCCTCGTGAAACTTTCTTCCCCGGACCATACGGACCGCCAGGAGCGCTCCGACAGCGACTACCTCGGCGCCGTGCTCGCCCAGCAGCGCATCAGCATCCGTGGCGCGCGAACCCACAACCTCAAGAACATCGACCTGGACATCCCGCGCAACAAGCTGGTGGTGATCACCGGCCTGTCGGGCTCGGGCAAGTCCAGCCTGGCCTTCGACACGCTGTATGCAGAGGGGCAGCGCCGCTATGTCGAGAGCCTGTCCGCCTATGCGCGGCAGTTCCTGCAGCTGATGGACAAGCCCGATGTCGACGTGATCGAGGGCCTGTCGCCCGCGATCAGCATCGAGCAGAAGGCGACCAGCCACAACCCGCGCTCGACCGTGGGCACGGTCACGGAAATCCACGACTACCTGCGGCTGCTGTACGCCCGCGCCGGCACCCCCTACTGCCCCGACCATCACCTGCCGCTCGCAGCCCAGACCGTGAGCCAGATGGTGGATGCCGTGCTCGCGCTCCCTGCGCCGGAGCGCGCGGCAGCCGCCGCCGACGGCGAAGCCGTGTCAGCGCCCTACGAGCCCCGGCTCATGATCCTCGCGCCGGTCGCGCGCGAGAAGAAGGGCGAGTTCCTCGAACTCTTCGCCGAGATGCAGGCGGCCGGCTACGTGCGCTTCCGGGTCGATGGGGAGGTTTTCGAATACAACGACCTGCCCAAGCTCAAGAAGACCGAGAAGCACGACATCGACGTCGTCATCGACCGCCTGCGCGCGCGCGCCGATGCGCAGCAGCGCCTCGCCGAGAGCTTCGAGAACGCCCTGCGGCTGGCCGAAGGCCGCGCGATCGCGCTCGAGATGCGCGACGACGGCAGCACGAAGGAACATCTCTTCAATGCCAAGTTCGCCTGTCCGGTCTGCCACTACTCGCTGGCCGAACTGGAGCCGCGCCTCTTCTCCTTCAATTCACCGGTCGGTGCCTGCCCGAGCTGCGACGGCCTGGGGCACCGCGAGTTCTTCGACCCGGCACGCGTGGTCGCCTTTCCCTCGCTGAGCCTCGCGAGCGGCGCCATCAAGGGCTGGGACCGCCGCAACGGCTACTACTTCAGCATGCTCGAGAGCGTCGCGAAGCACTACAAGTTCGACCTCGACACGCCCTTCGAGGACCTGCCCGCCTCCGTCCAGCAGACCGTGCTGCACGGATCGGCGCAGGAGGAGATCAAGTTCAGCTACGTGATGGACAGCGGCCCGCAGGCCGGCAAGAAGCTGGTGCGCAAGCATCCCTTCGAAGGGATCATCCCGAACATGACGCGGCGCTACCGCGAGACGGATTCGGCCATGGTGCGCGAAGACCTCGCGCGCTTTCGCAACCTGCAGCCTTGCCCGGAATGCGAAGGCACGCGCCTGCGGCGCGAAGCGCGCAACGTCTTCCTGGTGGACGATTCCGGCGCCGAGCCGCAGCGCATGGCGATCTACGAGATCAGCCGCGCGACGCTGCGCGACAGCCTCGCGTACTTCCAGCGCCTGCACCTGAGCGGCGCGAAGGCCGAGATCGCGAGCAAGGTGGTGCGCGAGATCGGCCTGCGCCTGAAGTTCCTCAACGACGTGGGGCTCAACTACCTGAGCCTGGACCGCAGCGCCGAGACCCTCTCCGGCGGCGAGGCACAGCGCATCCGGCTGGCCTCGCAGATCGGCTCCGGGCTCACCGGCGTCATGTACGTGCTCGACGAGCCCAGCATCGGCCTGCACCAGCGCGACAACGACCGGCTGATCGGCACGCTCAAGCATCTGCGCGACATCGGCAACAGCGTGATCGTGGTCGAGCACGACGAGGACATGATCCATGCCGCCGACCATGTGATCGACATGGGGCCGGGCGCCGGCGTGCATGGCGGGCGCGTGATGGCGCAGGGCACCTTCGCCGAGGTCGCGGCGACCCCGGATTCGCTCACTGGCCAGTACCTGTCGGGCGCGCGCAAGATCGAGGTTCCCGCACGGCGCACGCCCTGGCTGCCGGTGGTGTCCAAGCCAGTCGCCGCCGAAGCGAAGAAGCCCTCGCGCTTCCCGCCCAGCCCCGCCGCCGAGCGGCGCGCGGCACGCGAGGCCGCGCATCTGGCCACACAGACCGACCTGCAGGAAATCCGCGTGGTCGGCGCAACCGGCAACAACCTCAAGAACGTGAGCGTGGCCTTCCCGGTCGGCCTGCTGACCTGCGTGACCGGTGTCTCCGGCTCGGGCAAGTCGACGCTGGTCAACGACACCCTCTATACCGCGGTCGCGCGCACGCTCTACCGTGCGCACGAGGAACCGGCGCCACACGAGGCGATCGAGGGCATCGAATACTTCGACAAGGTCATCAACGTCGACCAGTCACCCATCGGCCGCACGCCGCGCAGCAACCCGGCAACCTACACCGGCCTCTTCACGCCGATCCGCGAGCTGATGGCCGAGACCAACACCGCGCGCGAACGCGGCTACGGCCCGGGCCGCTTCAGCTTCAACGTCGCCGGAGGCCGCTGCGAGGCCTGCCAGGGCGACGGCATGGTGAAGGTGGAGATGCACTTCCTGCCCGACGTCTATGTGCCCTGCGAGGTCTGCCACGGCCAGCGCTACAACCGCGAGACGCTGGAAGTGCAATACAAGGGCCGCAACATCGCGCAGATCCTCGACATGACGGTCGAAGGCGCCCACGACTTCCTGAAGGCCGTGCCGACCATCGAGCGCAAGCTGCGCACCCTGCTCGACGTGGGCCTGAGCTACATCCAGCTCGGCCAGGCCGCCACCACGCTGTCCGGCGGCGAGGCGCAGCGCGTGAAGCTCGCCCTCGAACTCAGCAAGCGCGACACCGGCCGCACGCTCTACATCCTCGACGAGCCGACCACCGGCCTGCATTTCGCCGACATCGAAATGCTGCTCAAGGTGCTGCACCAGTTGCGCGATGCGGGCAACACCATCGTCGTGATCGAACACAACCTCGACGTCATCAAGACCGCCGACTGGCTCATCGACATGGGGCCGGAGGGCGGCGCCGGCGGCGGCACGGTGGTGGGAGCGGGCACGCCCGAGGACATCGCGGCCAACGAGGCGAGTCATACGGGACATTACCTGAAGCGGCTGCTGTAGCGGCTCGACGGCGCGACGGCGGGACGGGCCGCAAGCACCCGCCCGCCATGACCCCCGGGGTCATCGACGCCGTGCGCCGACTCGCCGACATTGGATGCAGGCCGCAGCCCGCAGGGGGCGCCGGCACTCACCCGGCCGGACGACCCGGCCCCATGAAAGGCATCATGTCCGGCTTCAACATCCTCCCCCTCGCCGTGGCCCTCCTCATCGGCATCGCCGCGGTGGGCTCATGCATCGGCATCGGCATCGTCGGATCGAAGCTGCTGGAAGGCACCGCGCGGCAGCCGGAGTTGAAGGACACGCTGCAGACCCTGTTCTTCCTGATCTCGGGCGTGACCGATGGCGCCTTCATCATCGCGACCGGCATCGGCCTGTGGTTCGCCACGGCCAATCCCTTCCGCGGCTGACGGCGCCGGCTCGCTCGCTCGCTCAGCGCCCCACGCGCAGCATGCCTTCCTGCGCCGCCGAAGCCACCAGCCGCCCGTCCCGCGTGAAGATGCGGCCGTGGCACAGTGCTCGCGCGCCGCAGGCGCTGGGCGAGTCGACGACGTAGAGCAGCCAGTCGTCCAGGCGGAAATCGCGGTGGAACCACATGGCGTGGTCGAGGCTCGCGGCCCGTACGTCGCCGCGCAGGAAGCTCAGCCCATGCGGCTGGGTCGCCGCGCGCAGCAGGCCATGGTCGGAGGCGTAGGCGAGCAGCGCGCGGTGCAGGAGCGGGTCGTCGGGCAGCGGCGCGATGGCGCGAATCCAGAACGCGATATGCGCGGGCCGCGCGACCGGATCGAGCGGGTCCTGTTCCTCGGTGGGCCAGAACTCGATGCCGCGCGCCTCGACCCCTTTCACATCCCATGGCGGCGGCAGCCGGTCGCCGAGCGCGATGCGCTGTTCCAGCTCGCTTCGCAGGCCTTCCGGCGGCGGCGCATCGGGCATTGGGACCTGGTGCTCGACGCCCTCCGCCGGGGTCTGGAAGGAGGCCGACATCTCGAAGATCGTGCGTCCTTCCTGGCGTGCGACCACGTGCCGCGTGGTGAAGCTGCGGCCGTCGCGCACGCGATCCACCTCGTACTCGATGGGCGCATGCTCGCCGGGCAGCAGGAAATAGGCGTGCATCGAATGCACGGCGCGATCGGCCTCGACGGTGCGGCTGGCGGCCATGAGCGCCTGCCCGAGCACCTGGCCGCCGAAGACGGCGCGCGTGCCGATGTCTTCGCTCTCGGCCCGGAACCGGTCGTCGCCCAGCGGTTCGAGGCGCATGAGGTCGACCAGGCGGTCGACCGCGCCGATGGCGGTGGCGGAATCAGTCATGGCAGCAAGGCAATCGCGGAAGAACAGTCCGCCACGATAGCAAAGAGACAGCCGCGCGGCTGTCGCGCGGCTGTCAGCCCCGGGGACCTAGAGGTCCAGATCGGCGCCGTCCGCAGCCAGCTTGCGCTGCAGCGAGGGCACCTCCACCTGGGCGAAGGTGCCGCCGCCCAGCGAGGCCGCGGCCGTTCCGGCGGCCTGCCCCATCACGAAGCAGGCGCCGCTCGCGCGCGCGGCCGACTGGCCCTCGTGCGTCATCGAGGCGCAGCGGCCGGCGACCAGCAGGTTGTCCACGCCGCGCGGCACCAGCATGCGCCAGGGCAGCTGGTTGTAGGTGCGGCGCTCGTCGCGCGGGAAAGCCCATTCGATCTTGCCGGCGGCATGCATCTCCATCGGCCAGGCGTTGAGGCCGATGCTGTCGTCGAAGCGTGCGGAGGAAAGGATGTCCTCGCCGGCGAGCGCGTACAGGCCCTCGATGCGCCGCGTCTCGCGGATGCCGACCTGCGGCGCGATCTCCACGATGGCGGACTGTTCGAAGCCCGGCACCTCGGCCTTGAGGAAGCGGAAATACTCGCCGATCTGGCGCCGCCCCTCGATCTCGCCGTCGCTGAGTTCGCGCGCATCGACACCGTTCATCGCCTGCCCCCGGGCATTGCGGATCTGGGTGACGTTGGCGCGCCATTCGCGCGGATCGATCTGCGGGCGCAGGATGGCGCCTTCGCGCGGGAATCGGTAGGCCTCGGGATCGCGCTCGCGCGCGCGCGCCATGAGATCGTTGATCGCCTTGAACTCGCCGACGGCGGCCAGCGCGCGCGGTGCATCGACGTGGCCGACGCGGAACATGGCCGTGGGAAAGAGCCCGCTGCCATGGCCGTCGCCGACCGCGAAAGGCACGCCCGCGAAGGCGGCCACGTCGGCATCGCCGCAGCCGTCGACGAAGGCATTGGCGCGGATCGCCTGGCGGCCGGACTTGGTCTCGACCACCAGCGCGGCGATGCGGCTGCCCTCCATCACGACCGCCGCGGCCCAGGCATGGAAGAGCATCTGCACGCCGGCGTCGACCAGCAGCTGGTCGGCCGCGCACTTGTAGACCGAGGTGTCGTAGGAGCGCACGCGGATGCGGCCCTGCATGCCGTCCTGCGGCTTGTTCAAGCCGCCCATCGCGTCGATGCGCGCGAGCAGGTCGTCGGACACGCCGCGCACGAGCAGCGTCATCTCGCCCTCGCGCTTGCCGTAGAGGCCGGCGAAGTTGGTCACGCCGCCGGCGGTTCCCATGCCGCCGAGGAAGCCGTAGCGCTCGACCAGCAGTGTGCGCGCGCCATGGCGCGCGGCGCTCACGCTCGCGGTGATGCCGGCGGGGCCGCCGCCGACGACCACGACATCGAATTCGCCGAAGACGGGCAGTGAGCGCGCAGGCTCGATCATCGTCGCGGACATCGGGGCCCTCACTGCAGCTTGATGCCGTTGGTGGAGATGATCCGGCTCATGATGGCGGACTCGTCCTTCACGCGGGCACGCAAGCCGTCCGACGAGGTGCCGACGGCCTGCCAGCCCTGGTCGAAGAGCCGCTGCCGCACTTCCGGCATCTTCATGATGAGCGCCAGTTCGCGCGAGATGCGCTCCTGCGCCGTCTTCGACAGCCGGGCCGGGCCCACCAGCGCGGTCCAGACCTCCAGGTTGAAGTCCTTCACGCCGGCGTCCGACAGCGGCGGCACCTCGGGTGCGAGCGGGCTGCGGCCGCTGGTGAGGCCGATGGCCTTGAGCTTGCCCGACTTGGTCTGCGGCAGCGCGACGCCCGGCGGAATGAGCGCCATCTGGATCTGGTTGCCGATCAGGTCGGTCACGACCTGCGGGTTGCCCTTGTAGGGCACATGCTCGGCCTTCAGGCCGGGCACGCGGCTCTTGAGCAACTCCATGCCCAGGTGGCCGACCGAGCCCACGCCGACCGAGCCGTAGCTCCACTTGTCGCCGCCCTTGCGCGCCGCGTCGAAGAAGGCCGCACCCGTCGGCAGGCTGTTCTGCGCGACGAGCACCAGCGGCGCCGTGGCGATCAGGGAAAGGTATGCGAAGTCCTTGGCCGGGTCATAGGGCAGCTTCGGATCGAGCATCTTCGCCGAGGTCAGATTGCCGTTGATCACGACGCCGATCGTGTGATCGTCCGTCGCCTTCGCCACCATGTCGGCCGCGATGTTGCCCGAGGCCCCGGGCTTGTTGTCGACCACGACCGGCTGGCCCAATGCGCGCGCGAGCGGCTCGGCGATGACGCGCGCCGCAATGTCGGGCGTCGATCCACCGGGGAAACCGACGATCAGCCGCACCGGCTTGGTCGGCCAGGCGGCGTTCTGCGCAGCTGCGGCGAAGGACACGGTGCCTGCGGCAACAGCACAGGCGGCGAGCAGAAGGGCTCTCTTGGATGCTTGCATGAAGGGTGAAGGGGAAGAGGAAAAACCCCGAGGATAAGCCCGGGTTGTTTCCAAATGTCCTTCAAGGCGGAGATGACCCGCGCGCGCGCTCAGTCAGCGCGCGGAAGGCTGTGCGTCATCGAGGCAGTGGGCGGGGTTCCACGCATAGAGCCATTCGACCGCGTCGTAGAAGCGCTCGGGTGTGCGGCCCTTCCACAGGCTGTTGCGCACCAGGCGTTCGACGCCCTTGGCGTGATAGAGGCGTCCCATCTCGCGCACCGACAGCACCACGCGCGCAGTGCGCGCGACACGCGCCGCGCTGTAGAGCCGGAAGGCGGCGGGCAGGTCGAAGTTGCAGGCCTCGACGGCGGCGCCGAGCGTCACTGCGTCCTCCAGCGCCATGCACGCGCCCTGCGCGAGGTACTGCATCATCGGATGGGCGGCGTCGCCGAGCAGCGTGGCCGGGCCCTCGCTCCAGTTCGCGATCGGCTCGCGGTCGGCGGTGCTCCAGCGGCGCCATGAGGTGGGCCGGTCCAGCAGTTGACGGGGTCGCGCATGGATGCCCTGGAAATACGACAGCACTTCCTCCTTGCTGCCCTCGCGCACGCCCCATTCCTCGCGCTCGCGGCTGTGGAAGGTGACGACCAGGTTGTACAGCTCGCCATGGCGCAGCGGATAGTGCACCAGGTGGCAGTCGGGACCGGCCCAGACCACGGGTGCGTTCCAGCGCAGGTCCTCCGGCATGTCGGCGGTCGGCACCACGGCACGGTAGACCACGTGGCCCGAGACGCGCGGCGGATCGCCGAAGAGCTTCGCGCGCACCACCGACTTCACGCCATCGCAGCCGACGATCGCATCGGCCTTGAAGCTGCGGCCATCGCGCGTGACGGCGCTCACGCCGCCGGCTCCGGCGTCGAAGGACTCCACCTGCGCCGAAGTATGGAAGTGGATCAGGGGATGCTGCTTGACCGCTTCGTGGATCGCCCCATGCAGATCCGCCCGATGGCTCACCGCATACGGATTGCCGAAGCGAGCGCGGAAGGCTTCGCCCACCGGCACCGAGGCCACTTCGCTGCAGTCGACGGCATCCATCATCACCAGGCGATCGGTGAATACCGACTCACGCCGCACCGCCTCGCCCACGCCCAGTGCGTCGAGAGCCGCAAAGGCGTTGGGTCCCAACTGCAGTCCGGCGCCGATCTCGCCGATGGTCGCGCTCTGCTCCAGCAGATCGATCGAGATGCCCAGGCGCGCGAGCGCCAGGGCAGCCGCCAGGCCGCCGATGCCGCCGCCCACGAGGAGCACTGAAGGCTTGTCGCCACGGGTCGTGTTCATGAGGTGTTCTCCTTGCCTGCTGACATCAATCAATCGATGCGGACGCGGATCGGGTCCAGGCCATCGATCCGCACCTCGAGCGTCTGGCCGCGCGTCACCGCGCCGACGCCTTCGGGCGTGCCGGTGAAGATCAGGTCGCCGGGCTGCAGCGTGAACAGCGTCGAGAGGTTCGCGATGACCTCGTTCACCGACCAGATCAGGTGGCTCAGGTCGCTCTTCTGCCGCACCTGTCCGTCGACTTCGAGCGTGATCGCGCCGGCATTGATCTCCCCGGACTGCGCCAGCGGGCGCACCACGCCGACGGGCGCGGAGAAGTCGAAGGCCTTGCCGATTTCCCAGGGACGGCCCTGCTCGCGCATCTTCATCTGCAGGTCGCGACGCGTCATGTCCAGGCCGACCGCATAGCCGTAGATGTGGCTGGCTGCGTTCTCGACGGCAATGTCGCGGCCGCCCTTGCCGATCAGCACGACCAGCTCGGCTTCATAGTGGAAGTTGGCCGTCTGCGACGGATAGGGAATGCCGACCGTCTCACCGGCCGGGACCGGCACGACCGAGGCATCGTCGTTCGGCTTGCAGAAGAAGAAGGGCGGCTCGCGGTCGGGATCGAAGCCCATCTCGCGTGCATGCGCCGCATAGTTGCGGCCCACGCAGTACACGCGGCGAACCGGAAAGCGATCGGCCGAGCCGGCCACGGGAAGGCCGACGACGGCCTGAGGGGAAACGACGAAAGACATGAAGGCTCCTGCCGCGACGCGCGGCGCAATGATCGAAAAAGTAGCGTGGCCTCCGCCCCGAGGGGCGGCGCCCGCTCAGCTCTCCTGCAGAAAGGCTTCGCGCAGGATGCCCATGGCCTGCTGCACGGGCCGGTCCGAGAAACTGAAGAGCACGCAGTCCTCGCCCGCTGAAAGCCTCAGCGGCGCCCAGGACGGGACGACGAAGGTGTCGCGCGGGCCGAAATCGAAGCGCTGGCCGCCGATCTCGGCCGTGCCGTGGCCCTCGACCACGCTGTAGACGGTGCCGTCGGTCGCGCGATGCGTCTTGCCCGCGAAGCCGGCGGGCAGCAACTGAAGGTTGGTTCCGATGGTCGGCATCGGCGAGCCGCCGGTGAGCGGATTGATGTAGCGCAGCTTGTGGCCCAGCCAGGCATCCGGCGCCTCCTGCTTCTGGAGCTGAGCCAGGGCCTCGCGGCTGCGCACATAAGGGTAGTTGAAGATCGGCGAGGTCAGGCCCTGATGGTCATGCCGCACCGGCACCATGTTGTGGCCGAAGCGCGCCAGGCTGTTGCCCTCGGGCCGCGACACCTTCTGCGACTTGGCGTCGTCGTTCTCGGCGAAGCCGGCATCGAAGAAGCGCAGCATCGGGATGTCCAGGCCGTCGAGCCACACCACCGGCTCGCTCACGCCTTCGATGCCCTCGTTGCCGTGGTCGTGCCAGGCCCACGAGGGCGTGATGATGAAGTCGCCCGGGTACATGGTGGTGCGTTCGCCGCCCACCGTGGTGTAGGCACCCTTGCCGTCGACGATGAAGCGCAGCGCCGACTGCACGTGACGATGCGAGGGCGCGACCTCGCCCGGCATGATGAGTTGCAGGCCGGCATAGATCGACTGCGTGATCGACGAGCGGCCGGGAATGGCCGGGTTCTCGAGCACGAGCACGCGCCGCACCGCTTCCTCGGCGGTGATCAGCTCGGCCGACTCCATGAGCAGCGAGCGGATTTCGTCGTAGCGCCAGAGCGCAGGCACGCAGGGCGTCTGCGGTTCGCGCGGCACCAGGGCGTGCAGCGACTCCCAGAGCGGCGTGAGGTTGAGCGGGCGGATGCGCTCATAGTAGGCGCGGCGTTCGTCCGCGTCGGTGCGCGCGGCTTGGGGAGCGGGGGTCATGGGGCTGTCTCCTGGCGACGGGGCGCCGATGCGCGAATTGTTGACAGTCACCACTATTTGTTCAAGCTCATCAGCCAATACCTGGAATTCGATTTTTCGATAATGGGGGTTGCTTCTTTTCCGGGGTTCTCGTGTCCAAACTCGATCTCGAATGGCTCGCCGTCTTCGACGAGGTCTACAAGACCGGCAGCGTCTCCAAGGCGGCCGACCGGCTGGGCATCGCCCAGGCCGCGGCCAGCACCATGCTGAACAAGCTGCGTGCCCACTTCGACGACCGGCTGTTCGCCCGCACGGCGCAGGGCATGCAGCCCACGCCCTACGCCCAGAGGCTTTCGGCGCATGTGCGCGAGGTGATGTCGCAGCTCGAGCAGGCGCGCGGCAGCCGCAGCACCTTCGATCCGGGCGAAGCGCGGCGCAACTTCCGCATCTGCATGACCGACATCAGCGAGGTGGTGCTGCTGCCCGGCCTGCTGGACCACCTGCGCCGCACGGCGCCCGGCGTGAACATCGAGACCGAGATCATCTCGACCGACAGCGGCCGCCGCCTCGAGGATGGCGAGGTGGACCTGGCAGTGGGCTTCATGCCCCAGCTCGATGCCGGCTTCTACCAGCAGACGCTCTTCATGCAGAACTTCGTCTGCCTCGTCGCGCGCAACCATCCCCGTATCGGCGACCGGCTCACGCGCAAGCGCTTCGAGACCGAGGCGCATGCGGTGATCTCGTCCTCGGGCACCGGCCATGCGATCGTCGACAAGACGATCGCGCGCCTGGGCCTGACACGGAATGTGGTGGCGCGACTGTCGAGCTTCCTGAGCGTCGCGCGCATCGTTGCCCAGACCGAGCTGATCGTGATCGTGCCCCGCATCCTCGGCGAGGTGCTGGCGACGCAGGAGCCGATCAGGCTGCTGGAACCGCCTTTCGCGCTGCCCTCCTACGCCGTGAAGCAGCACTGGCACGAGCGCTTCCATGCGGACGCGGGCAATGCCTGGCTGCGGCGCACGCTGGCGCAGCTCTTCGGCCCCCAGGGCGGCCCGCCGCCCGCATAATCGCCCCGGGCGCACGCCAACTCAACTCTTCGCCCGGGTCATTCATGTCGTCCATCACCCTGCGCTTTCTGGCCGAGCCCAGCACCATCAACTTCGGCGGCAAGGTCCATGGCGGCACGGTCATGAAGTGGATCGACGAAGCCGGCTACGCCTGCGCCACCAGCTGGTCCAAGCGCTACTGCGTGACGGTCTTCATCGGCAGCATCCAGTTCCACCGGCCGATCATGATCGGCGACCTGGTCGAGGTCGAAGCCCGGCTGGCCTACACCGGCAACAGCAGCATGAACATCTCGGTCGAGGTGCGCAGCGGCGACATGAAGGGCGGTGAAATGCAGAAGACGACCGAATGCCTGATCGTCTTCGTCTCGGTCGACTCGCACGGCCGGCCGCTGCCCGTCGATTCCTTCACGCCCGGCACACCGGGCGAGATGGCGCTGGCCGAGCGCGTGCGCACGCACCTCGAAGCCGCGCGCGCCGCGGCGGGCAACTGAGCCCCGCCGCGGCCAGCCCGCGGGTCAGGCGGCAGCCAGCACCGTTCCGCTGACCTCGCCAAGCCCGATGCGCACCGCGCCGGTGCGCTCGCAGTAGCCGCGCAGGATCAGCGTGTCGCCGTCTTCCAGGAAGGTGCGGCGCTCGCCGTTGGGCAGGGTCACCGGCTGCTTGCCGCCCAGCGTGAGCTCGAGCAGCGAACCGGCCTCGTCGGGCTTCGGGCCCGACAAGGTGCCCGAGCCCAGCAGATCGCCGGGCTGCAGGTTGCAGCCGTTCACCGTGTGGTGCGTGACCAGCTGCGCCGCGGTCCAGTAGGCGGCCTCGGTCGTGTGGCCGCGCGTGAGGCGCACGGCGCCTTCGCCCGCCTCGCGCATCTTCGCCGTCTGCACCCACACCTCGAGCGTGATGTCGAGCGCGCCGTGGTCGCGGTTGTCGGGCGAGTCCAGGTAGGGCAGGGGCTGCGGATCGCCTTGCGGCCGCTCGAACTTCGCACGGAACGGCGCCAGCGCCTCCATGGTCACGATCCAGGGCGAGAGCGTGGTCGCGAAATTCTTCGCCAGGAAGGGCCCGAGAGGCTGGTATTCCCAGGCCTGCAGGTCACGCGCCGACCAGTCGTTGAGCAGGGTCACGCCGAACAGGTGCCGCTCGGCATCGGCGATGGCGATCGGCTCGCCGAGCGCGTTGCCCTTCCCGACGATGAAGCCGAGTTCGAGCTCGTAGTCCAGGCGCTTCGACGGGCCGAAGCTGGGCGCCGCGGCATCGGGCGCCTTGGTCTGTCCCTGCGGGCGCTTGAAGCGCTGCCCGCTCACGCCGATGGACGACGCGCGCCCGTGGTAGCCGATCGGCACCCACTTGTAGTTGGGCATGAGCGGCTGGTCCGGACGGAAGAGACTGCCCACGGTCATCGCATGATGGATGCCGGTGTAGAAATCGGTGTAGTCGCCGATGCGGCAGGGCACGGCGAGCTCGATCGCGGATTGCGCGACCAGTGCGCGGCCCCATGCCTCCTGCCGGGGACTCCCTTCGCGCAGCCCCTCGGAGAGCGCGGCGCGCAGCGCCTGGCGACGTGCGACATCCCAGCCCAGGAGCACGTTCATGTCGTCGGTGTCGATGAGGCCGGCGGCCTTCAGGTCCAGCACCTGGTCGCCGATGGCGACGCCGATGCGGAAGCCTTCGCTGCTGCCCGTGGGCCGGAAGCGGCCGAAGGGCAGGTTCTGGATCGGGAAGTCGCAGCCGGCCTGGTTGGCCGAGGCGACCCAGCTGCGCAGGGCCGGATCGTGCGTCGCGTTCAGAGTGTTGTTCATGGCTTGAACTGGTCCTTGAGGCCGGCCCAGCAGTCGGCGTAGTCGGTGTCGAGCGCCGGGCTTTGCATCGCATAGGCGGTCGGGATGAAGCGGTAGCGGCTCTCGAACATGAAGGCCAGCGTGTTGTCCAGCTTGTGCGGCTTGAGATCGCCGTGGCTGGCCTTTTCGAAGGCCTCCTCGTCGGGACCGTGCGGCACCATGCAGTTGTGCAGGCTGGCGCCGCCGGGCTTGAAGCCGCCCGGCTTGGCGTCGTACTGGCCATGGACCAGGCCCATGAACTCGCTCATGAGATTGCGGTGGTACCAGGGCGGTCGGAAGGTGTCCTCCATCACCATCCAGCGCGGCGGGAAGATGACGAAGTCGCAATTCGCCGTGCCGGGCGTGTCGGAGGGCGAGGTGAGCACGGTGAAGATCGACGGGTCCGGATGGTCGAAGCTGATCGAGCCGATGGTCATGAAGTTCGCGGTGTCGTACTTCACCGGCGCGAGGTTGCCATGCCAGGCGACGACGTTGAAGGGCGAGTGCTTCGCGGGTGCGGTCCAGAAGTGGCCGCCGTATTTCTTGATCAGCTCGTAGCCGCCGCTCGTGTCCTCGAAGGCCGCGACAGGCGCCTGGAAGTCGCGCGCGTTCGCCAGGCCGTTCGAGCCGATGGGGCCGAGTTCGGGAAGGCGGAACTGCGCGCCATAGTTCTCGCAGACGTAGCCGCGCGAGGGACCGTCGGGCAATCCGACCTTGAAGGCGACGCCGCGCGGCACCAGCGCGATCTCGCCGGGCTTGACGTCGAGCACACCCATTTCGGTCGTGAGCACCAGCCGGCCCTGCTGCGGAACGATGAGCATCTCGCCATCGGCATTGACGAAGGCGCGGCGGTCCATCGAACGGCTCGCCAGGTAGACGTGCGCGGCGATGCCGCACTGCGCATCGGCATCGCCGTTGGCCGCGAGCGTGTGCATGCCGTCGATGAAGTCCGCATCCGCCTTCTCGACGGGAATGGGCGCCCAGCGCAGGGGCTCGGGCGCGGCGGCGGTCTGGCGATCGCCACCGGTCTTCCAGTACGCCTGCGCATAGGCGCTGTAGCGGCCGGAGACCACCGAGGGCTGGCGGCGGTAGAGCCAGCTGCGGCGGTTCTGGTGGCGCGGCGCGGTGAAGGCAGTGCCCGAGACCAGCTCGGGATACAGGTCGAAAGGCGCGCGCTGCGGGCTGTTGCGGCCCTGCGGCAAGGCGCCGGGGACGGCTTCGGTGGCGTATTCGTTGCCGAAGCCGCTCTGGTAGCGCCGATCGGCGCCGGATTCATGGGTCATGGCGTTCTCCTCGATGGGGTGTTCGTTCATTCCGTGCGCGGCTGCGCGGCGGCCTCGAGGGCCCGGCGCAGGACCGGCAGCGATCCGATGTGGTTGGCCAGCACCAGGATCAGCCGCGCGTTGAAGGCGTGGCTTTCCTCGGTCGTCAGGTCCTGGTGGGCTCCGATCAGGGCCTCGTAGAAGTCATCGGGCGCATCCAGGTGGGTCGTGGTGATCAGTTCTTCCGTCATGGTCAGGCCTTGGCGAGTGCCCGTGCATGGGCGGCACGCAGTTGCTCGGGGGTCGGCTGCCGCCAGCGCGCGCACACATGCTGGTCGGGCCGGAACAGGTAGACGGTGCCCGGCCGCGCGTCGTAGCGCAGGGCGGCCACTTCGTCGTGACCGGTGGCGGCGATGCGTACCACATGCAACGGCAGCTCCGCGCGGGCGATGGCATCCAGGCTGGCCGCGGCCGACGCATCGTCACCGAAGACCAGCGCGGTGAAGCGCACGCGGCCGGCGGCATCGGGCAGCGCCGCGAGTTCGCGCAGCAGCCAGCCCTTGCGGCCATCGGCGCGCAGTACCGGTGCGTCCAGGGCGGGCGCGCCGGGGACCATGCGCGCCGCGAAGGTGTCGGCATCGGGCGTGTTCAGCGGCGAGCGGACCAGCGTGGCCGGTACCGACAACCGCCCGCTGTTGACGAGCCCGCGCGCGAATGGATGGCGCCTGGAGAGGTCCAGCACCGCATCGCGGAAGAGCCGGCTGATCTCGCTCTTGGGCGTGATGAAGTCGGTGGCGCGGGTGGAGTTGAGGATGTTCTCGTCGGCCGCGTACTCGCGCTCGCTCGCATAGGTGTCGAGCAGGGCGTCCGGCGCCTCGCGGCGGATCACGGCAACCAGCTTCCAGGCCAGGTTGTCGCCGTCCTGCACGCCCGAATTGGCGCCGCGCGCGCCGAAGGGCGAGACGCCGTGCGCCGAATCGCCCGCGAACAGGACGCGGCCGTGACGGAAGCTGTCCATGCGCTGGCAGGCGAAGGTGTAGACACTGGCCCACTCGATGCGGAACTGCATGCGCTCGTGCCCGATGCTGTCGAGCAGCGCGCGCACGCGGGGGATGATGTTCTCGTGCCTGCGCTCCTCGGCCGGATCGGCCTCCCAACCCAGCTGGAAGTCGACGCGCCACACGCCATCGGCCTGCTTGTGCAGGAGAACGCTCTGCCCGGGATGGAAAGGCGGGTCGAACCAGAAGTGCCGCTCGGCGGGCAGCTCGGCATCCATGCGTACGTCGGCGATCAGGAAACGGTCGCGGAAGATGCGGCCCTTGGCCTCCTGGCCGAGCAGGCGGCGCAGGTCGGAGCGCGAACCGTCGCAGGCCGCGACGTAGTCGGCCCGCAGCCGGTAGGTCCCGTCGGGCGTCTCGATGCCGAGCAGGGCGCCGTCCGCGTCCTGCTCGATGGCGGTGACCTTGTTGTTCCAGCGCAGGTCGATCAGCGGCAGTTGGGCCGCACGCTCGGCCAGATAGCCTTCGACGTAGTACTGCTGCAGGTTGATGAAGGCCGGGCGCTCGTGGCCGCTTTCGGGCAGCAGGTCGAAGCGATAGACCTGCTCGTCCCGGAAGAAGACCTTGCCCACGTTCCACGACACGCCCTTGTCGACCATCCGGTCGGCGCAGCCCAGGCGGTCGAAGATTTCCAGCGTGCGCTTGGCGAAGCAGATGGCACGCGAGCCGGTCGACAGGGTGCAATCGTTGTCCAGCAGCACCACGGGCAGGTTCTGCTGCGCGAGGTCGATCGCCAGCGCAAGGCCGATGGGGCCGGCGCCGACCACGACCACGGGATGGCGCACCGGCTCGGACGCATCCTGGTCCGGATGCCGCCGATAGTCGAAGCGCAGCGACTGGTAGTCGATGAGGGAAGCGATGTTCGACATGCTCAGCCTTCGAGCGTCTTCCACATCTCGATGTCGCGCTCGGCGGTCCAGACGCGCGGGTCGGCGTACCGGGTCGCTTCGTCGTAGCAGCGCGTCACGTCGAAGGGCATGCAGTGGTCGAAGATCACCCAGTGGCCGTACTTCGGCTTGAGCGCCGCATAGGTGTCCTTGT
>Ga0255338_1000464_pt1 | contig 131647 bp, 103 predicted proteins | sample MeOH1_35cm_T4_19_FD_203715 | JGI IMG/M metagenome (GOLD analysis project Ga0255338, IMG submission 203715) | Sandy soil microbial communities from University of British Columbia, Vancouver, Canada - MeOH1_35cm_T4_195 | ecosystem: Engineered > Artificial ecosystem > Sand microcosm >... | reverse complement strand
TAGTTACATTGGTTGCAAAATATTCACGCTTATTTGCTGCTTGTGTGTAGTTGAACTCGAAGAATACTTCATGATTTTGTGTAATTGCATAACCAAGTGTTGTTCCAATGGTCCATGGTGTTTCGAACAATTTGTTGAATTTTGGAATTTGGATTCTGCTGATTGCTGTTGTTGCACAATCACTTGCACAGCTGAATGAATTGCCTGACAATGGTGAAACACAGCTGGTGTTACAGCTTGTGTCACAGTTTGTTGAAATGGTTGAACAGTTGGTTGATGGACATGATGCGATTGATGGGCACGATACGGTTGAAGCACATGATACGATGGTACCTGTTCGCAAGAAACTCATGCATCCACGGTTTGCCCAGATAATGGGAGAAACACCACCATGAAATTGAATATTGAATCCATCACAATATAATGGATTTTTTGCGCATTCACGCACTTTATCACATGATGAACCGCAATCTGAACGATAAGCATTACCGAAAAGGCTGCTTGCTGAAACCAGCAACAGCGCAAGGGATAGAAGCGTCATTTTCTGCTTCATACTCTTCTCCTTAAAAAATTAAACGATTTTTTTATTCTTTCCTACGCTCTTTTTTCTTTAGCACATACGCATGCTCCTTTCACCAAAAAAGGGCTTAACCGATAACTCACGATTGCTCAAGTAACCAGGACAAGAAAGTTTAAGTGTAGAGAAATCGCTTCATTGAGGATCATGGAAAGTTACTCTAGTCGGGCCGTTGGAAAAAAGCAACAGTTATAAAGCGCATACAAAAAACACCGAAAGGACTCTCTCTAAAATCCTTCCGGTGCAGGAGAAACATACTAATGAGGCAAAGTATGTTACTTGTTAAAACTTTTCCCTTATAATCCCCAGTTTCCAAGGACCCGGGTGTAATTCCCGGGCCCTTGTGTGTATGTTCGCTGTTGGTTTTTGGTACCAATTAATCAGTAAAAATATTCAAAAACAACATGCTTTTTAACTGTATTGAGAAAGAATATCTTGTGATATTTTTTCTCCCATTACATACAGTGTACCATTTGGCCACCAAATGGTAATTGGAATGATGCTGTTATCGCAAACACGCAACCGATCAACACCATAAACCCGGCCCTTTTGATCTACGACAGCCATTGGATCACTCTTCACGCCCATTTTGCATGTTCCACCACTGTGGTGACCTGCGACGTGGCCATAAAGATAGTTTGTAAGTCTACCCACGTCAACATCACTCCAACCCGTCAAAGTAGTGATTCCTGGCTTCAGGATATCCACAGGTCCAGGAAACAACAGATTTTTGAAATACCCAGATGGTTGGAGCGCCACAAGCATGGGAATAATATGTGTTTGCCAAATATCTAACCAATCTTGCAAATCTTGCGGATCTTGGAGATAATTGAAAACAATTTTTGGAGGCACTGTTGGATCGCTAGAGGCCAATTTTACGTAACCGGTCGTTCTGTTATTCTCTTCTTGCTCAATTAACATCCCACACAAAAGAGTTGGAGAGATGAAAATCGGATTGAAAGCATTTGGGTTTGCCGGATTTGGATTCACAGAAGGATCTTGTAAAAGATTTCTAAAATCATTCCGCACAAAGGGAACGCCATCACCCGGAGCGTTTTTCAAACCAACCCAATTTTTTTGTACAAACGGGTCCCGAGATTCCAAGTCAAAGTTGTTTGGCGCGCCCATATTCAGATCGAAATTAGGTGCGCTTAAAGACAGATTTGACTTTGCAGTTAATGTTGCCACAAATCCTGGAGATGTCGCCCCAAGAGTTGGATCAATTTGCCAATAAATAAATACTTCCTGGTTATCATTCAGATTCTTCCCAACACCCGGCAAATTTATCTTCGGTTTGATTCCTACCGCCTTCAATTCGTTTGGATCTCCAATACCAGACAACATCAGTAGTTGTGGAGTATTATAAACTCCCGCGCAGACGATCACTTCCTTTCTCGCAAAGACATTATGGGTTCCATTTGCCTTAGAAACATCACCATTTGCTTTTGCATCGCCTGCAGACCCTCCGTAACCGGCTTGTGCAGTGTCAGAATTGCGCCCTGTTTGGTAAATATTCCATCCATCCAGGTATTGCACTCCTATAGCCTTTTTATCGCTAGAGAGGAGGATTTTTGTTGCAAACACTTCCGATTTGATCTTTAAATTGGGTCTATTTTGTGCTGCATATAAATAGGTGTTTGCCGAACTGACTCTTTGGAAAGGAGTAATCCCTGTATTTCCAAGCCGTGCAAACTCTGGAGGGTATCGGAATCCTCCATCATTATAGGGATTATAAGCATTATTAATGTTGACAGCTGTTGATTGGCCAGGAGGAACGATTGTATTGTTTGGATTACCGGTAACATTGACCTGGTCGGTCATCGTTAGGTTAGGCAAAGTCAATCCGCCTAAACTAGCTCCCGGAGGCCAATCGCCGTCGACCAAATAATTCGGGTATCCGAAAGCGGCCAAGGTTGTGTTTACAACGCCCTGCACCGTCGTAAGAAACGGATTTGTCCTGGCAGCGTCAGCATAGGCCAACGGGACCATCCCATTGAAACCATAATAGGCAGGGTCAAAATCACCTAAATGTCCCAAAGTAACAGAGCTGCTGAAAAATGGGCCAAATACAGCGTCTACTTGCGAGCGATTTTCGACTATTTTATAGTATGGATTGATGTTGGCAAAAGACCATTCATTCAATCCCAAATCCGCCCATTTATCCCAGTTTTGTGGAGGGTTGCGATGCGTAATGCCTGTATTGTGGGATGTACAGCCTCCCCAACCAGCATGTTTTCCATTCACTGTAGCGCGACCGGGAACAGGGCCATTTTCATCTTCTGTCTGAAAAAACTCGAAAGATCCAAATCCTCTATTCAAAAGAGCTCCAGTAAATGCCAAGGAACCTGCGCCCCGGACATATTGCCCCCAATGGTAGTCGCCTGGCTGTGGAACGTTTGCAGGAGAAGCATCCGGCAAAAGCTCAGGAAGCCGAGCATCGTCACGACCAGCTTCAAGAAGACAAACGGTGTATTTTCCGTTTTCACTTAAACGATTGGCCAAAACACAGCCCGCATTACCAGCACCAACAATGACAAAATCATATATGTTATTTGCAACTGTCCCAGAAGCTGAAGATGATTTAGCATTAAGGTAGGATGGCAACAAAGCAAGCCCCGCCCAAAGGACAATCCAGATGTTGAACTGTTTATTTTTTAAATATATTCGCACAACTTTCTCCTCTTTTTAAAAATGATATCTAACATTGAGCAATAGTGCATGGTTATGTATATAGCTGTGGTTAACATGCATATATTTATACTCAAGCCCTATATCCATACGTGACCAAAAGTTATATTCCAAGCCAGTCATAAATTGATATGCAAAGCCTTTAAACTTTCTGTCTGAAGGTAAGCAAAACTGAGTGACTCGAGCATTTTCTTGAGCATAACCAAGACCAAAACCAAAAACTGGTTTCCAGCACCAATAGGGGATCTCGTAAATTACATTGCCAAATGCTGCAATTGAGTGAATATTTCGGCAGGAATCGATGCAAGCGCCAACAAAATCAATATACTTAATAGCATTGTTGCGATAAGCAGCTTCAATTTCAAAAGCTAAGCCGTGCTTTATTTGATATCCAAGTAAACCGCCAACGCAATAACCAACTTTGGTGTGCACATCGCTCGCGCAATCTACCACCTTGTTTGCCATAAAATTAAATCCACTCTCAAAGCCTAAGTAAACATTATTGCCATATTGGCAACTACGTTCACATGAGTCTTCACATGCAAGAGAAGAAGTTTTTGCAGAAAGTTCTACCGATTGCAATTGTGATAAGCCAACTGCTGCAATAAAAAAAAGAATCACATTTTTTTTCATGATTGTGATTCCTCGAGTGAGTGGGTGAAGCTTTATTTCTTGCTTCATATTTACTCCTTTGAGGTTGAATATTTTTTTCATCTCTACAAAAAAATAATCTTGCTACATATCATCTCCTTTTCAAAAAAAATATTTCAATACCAAGGAACGTAAAACATGCTAAGCTATCATGACCTTATGCACTCATAAAGCGCACTATATAAACATCAGTTACAAAATGCAACTAATTTTCTTAAATCTTTTTATGTTTTAAAATTCAATGAAAAAAGATACATTACTCGCTCATATTCAATCAACGTCACGAGAGCTCATGAAGCAATTTGAGTTCCTTAACGATCGATTTTCAGCAATCGGTTCAAGCTTACATTATCATGCTCTCATTGAGCTTAATACCTATAAAATACTGAGCATGAAGCAGTTATCAAGCCTCCTAAATCTTGAAAAACACACAACAAGCCGTCTCGTTGCACAATTAATCAAAAAAGAAATTTGTCAGATCAAGCTTCAAGAAAATGATCGCCGTTTTAAATTTATTTCCCTCACCCCAACAGGGTCAGAATTAGTCAGAGAAATCAATACAGAGTCGCATCTCCATATACAAAAAATGTTGGCTCTCATCGACAAAAAAGAACAAACCTTCCTTTCTCAAGGGTTGTCGCTTTATACAAAAATATTAAAACAATTTCGCTTACAAGAAGAAAGCAAAATACGCAAGGTCCTCAAAAAAGACATTTCTCAATTGCACTCAATATATAAGCATGCGCAAACAAGATCTGCATGTAATCTGGATGCCCACCCTACAGCAGTTTCATTTTTTAAAATGGATAACAAAGAAGTACCCAAAGCCCTCACACAAGCAAGAAGCAACTATTTTGTTATTGAACATAAAGCAGAAATACTTGGAGGGGCTGGCTACCGTCCGTTATCTGAAGTTCATCCAGAGATTTGTGTCATCGAAGGTCTTCATATTTCATTATCAGCATGTGGCGCAGGACTTTGTAAGATTCTTATGCAAACAGTTTTGCAGCATGCAAAGTTAGATGGCTTTAAGCAATGCTATTTAGAAGATTATGGATTCATGCAAGATAAATTTGAATTCTACAGAAAATTGGGCTTCAGAAGACTTGATGATGCTCTTATACCACCTACCTCTAGTTCGACAAATCATTGGTATGTGAAAAAGTTTTAAGCTAGTTTGCATGCTTCACATTTCTTTACTAAACTCTAGCGCACAATAACCACATAGTAATGAAAAGTGAGACAATGCATGTTTACCGGATTAATTCTCTTTTTAGCAACTATCATCGCCATAGAAACTACCGATCAAGGGAAAAATTTTACCTTCTCGCATCCGCATCTCATGTCAGAAATAAAGCTCGGGGATTCAGTCGCCATCAATGGTGTCTGTTTAACAGCAACAGACATTACTGATACAACTTTCAGTGTACAAGCCGTTCACACAACGTTAGAAAAAACAACACTTGACCACTTCAATGAAGGGGAAATGGTAAATGTTGAATTGGCGCTCAAAGCTTCTGATCGTTGTGGGGGCCATTTTGTACAAGGACATGTTAATGGAGTTGGGACTATTAAAAATATAGTCCAGCGAGGCAATGCGCACGATCTGCAAATTACTATTCCTGCACACCTTCAAAAATATCTCATACAAGAAGGCTCAATTGCTATCGATGGCATCAGCTTAACCATCGCCGATATTCACGATGATTCCATTACTCTTGCAATTATACCCCACACGTGGACACATACTACGTTGCATAATAAAAAAAGTGGCGAGCTTGTGAATATTGAGGTAGATATACTTACCAAATATGCTGAACAATCCCTGACACAGAAAGCACCATTACCAGGAACTATGATGAAACTTCATACTATCGAACAAGCAATTAATGATATTGCACAAGGTAAAATGATTATCGTCGTTGATGACGAAAACAGAGAAAATGAAGGCGATTTTCTCATGGCTGCACAACATGTAACGCCCGAATCAATAAACTTTATGGCGCGGTATGGCCGTGGGCTTATTTGCGCACCAATTACTGCGGCTACTGCTCAAAAATTGGAAATCACGCCCATGGTGGTGCGCAATAACGCACCTTTACAAACAGCATTTACCGTTTCTGTTGAAGCCGCAGAAGGCGTTTCTACAGGAATTTCTGCCCATGACCGCGCGCGGACAATTGCATTACTTGCCAAAGAAGATTCAAGACCACACACGTTTGTAAAACCAGGACATGTTTTCCCCTTAGTAGCAAAAGACGGCGGCGTATTACAACGTCCAGGACATACCGAAGCTGCGGTAGATTTTGCCCGTCTGGCAGGCTTGCACCCTACAGGAGTTATTTGTGAAATCATGAAGGATGATGGCACCATGGCGCGATTACCAGACCTGTGGAATTTTGCGCAAGAACATAACTTAACCCTGGTAAGCATTAAAGATTTAATTGCGTATCGCAAAAAACATGAACAGCTTGTACAAAAGATATCAGCGATAGATCTTCATTCTGAATATGGTACATTCAAGCTCCATTGCTTTAATTCTCTCATCGATCATCAAGAAGTAGTTGCATTGGTTAAAGGTGAAATATCGCACGATGAGGCGGTTCTCGTTCGTATCCATTCAGAATGCTTTACGGGCGAAACATTAAAATCACAACGATGTGATTGTGGCGAACAACTTTCTCTTGCATTATCCCAGATAGAAAAAGCAGGAAAAGGCATTTTGATTTACCTCAAGCAAGAGGGTCGCGGAATCGGGCTCAGTAATAAAATAAAGGCCTATGCGTTGCAAGACCAAGGCTTTGATACGGTTGAAGCAAATCATCAGCTTGGTTTTGCTACCGATATGCGTGACTATATTCTTGGTGCACAGGTATTAAAACACTTTGGAATAACCAAAATAAAACTGCTTACCAATAATCCAGAAAAAGTTGATCAGCTCACTACCTATGGCATTGAAATAGCTGAACGCCAAGCGCTGGAGATACCCCCACAAAAGTATAACTGCGCCTATCTGGCAACAAAAAAATATAAATTAGGCCATATATTATCATAACCTTGCGCCCTTATTGGATGTTGTGGTAATGTACAACTAATTCAGCAAGAAGTGGCCGAAAAATCTAAAGTTGTATATAGTTAAAATAAACTACTTTCATGACGAGGTTCATATGAAAAGCATGCGCCTTATATATCTCTTGTTTGCAGTCGCATTCACGCGCTGTGCAACAGGAGAATTGAATCGCCAAGAGCTTTTGCATCAATTTGCAAAGCCAATCCTTTTTAATCGCGCAAATATCCAAACATTCTTAACCGATGTGTTTAATCATCGCCTCTATGGCACCTTTTGCTTGCCTTCTAATTTTATGCACATTGCTGATTTTCTGTCACATAGCAACCAAGTAGAAAATCCGCGAGAATTTTCTCTTTCGATCTTTAATTTATTTCATACTCGCTTAAAAGAAAGCTTCTGGGTAAATCCGTATGCGCTGGCTCAAATTTTAGAGGTTATCGGGCAACATTGTGCGCCATTGTGTGAAAATAATGCAAAAAACAACACACGGGCTGCTATCAAAAAGACCTTATATAATGCTATGTTATCACGCTTCCAGGAGCTCAAGTCTGACCCTGAATATTTTATGACAAGTTTGGCAAATGAGATTATTGCTGCTGTTGAGCAACCAGAAGAAGAGACGATCATGGAACTCCAACAAGCTATTGCTCGTTTTGTCGAAAGCGCCCTTGATAAAGTTATTTGGGATCCGCGGGAACAGGAAAGCTGCTGGGAATCATGCAAGCTCATTGCAGAGCAATTACATGGATTATATACAGCACGCATACTCCGCAATGAAACAACGCTCAACCACTGTTATTGGTCATTGATCTACCGCTTCTGCTATTTCTTGGAAACGGCTGGCGAGCATCTTTCACCAGATACCTATAGCATCATAAAAAATGATCTGGTGGCGAAAAACTGTGCCTTCTTATCGCTGGAAGAGCAAGAAGAGTTTATTCTCTCTAAAGTTAAACGCTTGCAACTTGCTGTTATAGATGGTGAAGTCAAAGCACGCTCGCTCCAAGCTGGCTTTATGTTGCGATAAAAAAACTCCACAAAAAAAGCGGAACTCAATTAAAAGTTCCGCTTTTTTTATAACAAAAATATCGTTATTTTATGATACCATTCTTACATCATCAGCATCATCGAAGATATCATCTTCATCTTCCATAAAATCAGCAACTTGAGCAGATTTCATGGGGACAGGAATAAGCATTACTTGAGAAACTATCTGGTCAGTACCCATCACTTCTTTAAATGCTTCTGCACCTTCTTCTTCTTCCAAGGAGAGATCCAACAAGCTTTGATTAGCTTCGTGTGAAAGCTCCCGTGCTTTTGCTTCTAACTTTGATAAATAGTTATCCAATGCAGCTTTCTGTTCTGTTGAAAGACGCTCACACTTTGTTTTAGTTGCTTCTTGGGTAAGCAAGCTTTTGAATGTATCTGAAAGTGCTGATGCTGATCCTGCAACTAATAAACACACGGGTAAAAATAGTTTGTTCATAATAACTCCTGTTTTTTAGATTGTTATGCTACGGCAAATACTAGCACAGGAAGATCTTTTTGCAACATACCGATTTGCTTTATCTCTTCCAGTTGCTACCCTTATTTGTATGGCAAAACAAAAAACATCATTTATCTGTACCCAATGTTCTGCTTCCACCATCAAGTGGTTGGGTTGTTGCCCCCAATGTCAGGCATGGAACACTATCGAAGAAGCAACACCATCGGTTGCCATTGCGCGGGGCAAGCCTACCGCACCCAGGGCTCCATTGGTCCAATTGCACACCATTACCACCCAATCAAAAGATCGGATGATCAGCAACATCAAAGAATGGGATCGGGTGACCGGCGGTGGTATTATGCGCGGGGCATTTATCGCTCTCACCGGTGATCCGGGAATTGGGAAATCTACCCTTTTGCTCCAAGTAGCGCACGCACTTGCACAACACTATACCGTTGCCTATTTTTCTTCAGAAGAATCACTCGAACAGGTAAAATTGCGTGCAGAACGTTTAAATTGTGCCAATACTTCTATTATGTTTTCTGATCATGCAAATTTAGATGAAATTATTGCTACTGCAGAACATATAAAGCCAGACCTTGTCATTATCGATTCGATACAAAATTGTTACACCTCTGACGTGCAAGCAGTACCCGGCAGCACCGGTCAAGTAAAAGAATCTTCATTTCGTTTAATGCGCCTTGCCAAAGAATCTGCAATCGCCGTTTTATTAAGTGGTCATATTACCAAAGATGGCATGATGGCAGGCCCCAAAACATTAGAACATATGGTCGATGCAGTCTTATATCTCCAAGGAGAAGACCGGTGGCAGACACGCATGTTGCGCGCCGTAAAAAACCGTTTTGGTACGGTCAATGAGATTGGTTTTTTCGAAATGCACGAAGAAGGTTTGCAAGAAGTTCCCAACATTAACCAACAATTAATCGAAGACGTTTCCCATAATCCTGGCTCTGTTTTGGTCAGTTATATTGAAGGAACACGTCCACTTTTAATAGAACTGCAAGCGCTTACCGTGGCAACAAAGTTTACCATGCCGCAACGGGTGGTTTCGGGAATCGATCAGACACAAATCATTTTAATTGCTGCTATTTTAGAAAAATACCTGCATATCAAATTAAGCAGCCATGATATCTTTTTTAGAATTAGCGGCGGCTTTAAAATCAAAGGAAGTGCGGCAGATTTGGGCATTGCGCTCGGATTGCTTTCGAGCTACTTCCAACAACCTTTGCCAGAAAAATGTATCGCTTTGGGCGAAATTAGTTTAACCGGCCAAGTTAAACCGATCAATCACGTAGGCATTCATTTACAAGAAGCAGAAAAGTTTGGCATTGCGCGTATCTTTACCGCGAAAAACCAGAAGATCGAAAAAACTTCCTGCAAAGTTCAACGTTTTCACACCGTCTATGAATTATTGACGCTCTTCTCTGCTGAGTAGCTTCGCTTCACCCTTCGACTCCGCTCAGGATGAGCGAATTTAGTCATGAGTTTATTTAACTACGAAATTTAAGTGTTGCATATCCCGCTCATGTTGAGCGGAGTCGAAACATGCATGCGGACAATTGTATCAACAAACTAAAATGCAACACCGAACGTCAAACCAACCGTATCGGCGAGAATAGAGCGTTTGCCATTGAATGCGTATTTACCAAAGACAGATAGCGTTGGCGTAAATCGCTCACAATACCAAGTATAGCCGGTGCTAAATACTAACTGATGCGCAGTCCAGTCTTGTAAACTTTCTGCATTATTCACTATTACCGGATTAAAACCTTCAGCGCAGATAAAATATTTGTCTTCATTATTTCTTGTATATTGGTACGCTACGCGCGCGGTAAAACCATGCCAACCAATCGTATCAAGCCATAAAGTATAATGTTGACGGAAACCAGGTTCTTTAAATGCAGGAGCTTTTGCAAGAAGCAGTAAATCTGTTTGATCTGCATCTGTTTTCACGCGGCGACAATGTTTATTACCAAACATGTGCAACAATTCTGCATCGATAGCGAAACGCAGATAATGCACAAACCATAACTCTAATCTAAAAGCTGCCAAAATACCGGCGCCACCATCATTACCAAATGAGAATGCTGCTAATTTATTACTATCTTCTTGAAGTCCTGTTGGAATAAGCAAGCCACCACGCAGCTCAATGCCCACATTGCGCAAATACGGCTTTGCTTGCGGGCGATGGAAATAATATTCTGCTTGGAGCATCAAATCACCCGGACCATGGCGCTTCCAGCCACGTAAATTCATGTGACCTAATTGCTCAATTGTGGTAATCAGATCAGGAGAAATGCTACTTTCAAACACAACATCATTCGGGTCTTGGCGCCACTGTACATTAGTTAAACTTGCAATACGGTACGGAATATATGCAGCAAGGGTAATATTGTGTGGAATACGAAACTGTGCACCAAACATCAGATTTTGTGCATGCAATGTGCCGCACGGAATATAATGCCCATGCGTCAGATTGTCATCATTCAGATTAAACAGTTGTGCTTGTTGGCCGATGGCAGATTCGGGACTAAATCCTTTAAATGCCGCCAATGCATTTTGCTCTTTTTGCCACAACTGCAAAACATTACCTTTCGTATGCTCACAGCTGGTTAAATCACAATCATCCATAAAGCCACGTGTATGCACAGCACCCTCGTACCCGACAAAGAAGTCAAACATACGCCATGCAGGCCGCTGCGGTTTAATCAGTACATCGTACGGCTCAAACATATTATAGGGAATTAAACTCAACGCTGCCGGCACCCAACTTACCAAGAGTATCAGCGCTATAAGGTATTGTTTTACCATTTTTTGTATCATGGGCAAAAAACTCTATTCGTTCACAAAAAGGCCAAAATCACCTGGCACCAACCATGAGCCAGTGACACTACTACGAATCATATGTCCAATGCTCTGCGCAGTTGCATCTGGCACTATTCTCTGTGCACCAGTCAACGCTGCTTTAGATTCTACCATCCATTTTGCAGCAAGTAACTCGAAATATGCTGGATCTTTCTGGCGCTTACTCCGAGAAACTGCAAACATAGATCCATCAGTTGTTATAAAGTTTCTATAGCGACCAAAGGTCAGGAAAAATGCAGATGCACCATTTGCTTGTATATCATAGATTGGTTGTATGGTCCCGGCATCTACCGTTCCGGTATAATTGATCGTAAATCGATACACACGCGATTGGTTATACCCAACATAGGCATTCAAAACATACACATTCCCACTCACCGCAGGACTTACTTGTGCAATGTCTTGTTCAAGGCCCGTTACACTGATGCCAAACAACCGGGTAACCGGACCAACGCCATACGGCAAAGGCACGGGAGTCCAACCGATTTCTGCAGCGCTTGTTGCTCGGGTGATATCTGAACCATCACCAACCCGCAACAGACCAGAGCTCGTCGCCAATAAACCAACTTTTTTTGAAATAATAACGTCAGACAAAAAAGTATGTTTTAATTCAGGCAAACTACCACCCTGCGCTACAACAACGCCAGCAGCATTCTCACCTTGCATTATCGCCGATGGAGAAAGATCGATACGTTCTAAGGTTGTTTGTGTCAGAACATACAACGCATGCTCATTAGAAACCAGTTTACGTACTTCTGCGTAATTACCCAATCGCATCCAGCGCATATCAGCACTCAAACCAACAAAACCACTTTGCAAACCAGGGTTTACCAACCAGCCGGTACCATCAGGACGCGCTAGAATAGCTACGCCACGCGCACCTGCCACAGCAAACCATGCAGAGGTACCATCAGAAATAGTTGTTGCCGCAATAATTGGACCAATATCCTGCAACACCCCGCCAGAAAAATTTAGCCAACTCACGCCAGGAACAAATCCTTGTAACGTTCCGTCTGTTGCTGAAAAACCGTTACTAAAATTGGTAGTAGGCTCGAATATATCATTTACTTTTTGACCACTCTGCACCATCACAACTTGATTTTTCCCCGTCGCTACGGTAACGGCAAGCGGACTTGTTGTTTGATCAAACTCCGCTGTTGCTACAGGGAATTCAAACAACCCTTGTATGCCACCGGGTGTTTCACGCACTGCTTCTTGTAAAAAGTGTGGCACACCTTGTTGCGGTTTTTCCCATACGGTTCTTTGCATCAACGTGCCAGAACCTGCTGGCTGTATCGACAAAAAATTGCCCGTTCGCTCATCGAAAGCTAAACCGGTTGTTGAAGAAGTCGCATTCCCCACACGTTGCCAATGCGTCCACCCTTTAATTTTTCCTATCTCATCAAACAAGGCCTGCGAATAAAAAATTCCGGGGAGCGCAAAAGTACTGGTACTTATCGAAGCAAACACCGTATCACCGGCAATAGAAATATCAGTAACATCGCCGGGCAATGCACCTCCACCAACTTGTGCGGGAAGAGACGTTGATGTATACAAATCACCTGCTTGCGTTGCTGCAGGAAAAAAGCGCGTAACTAAAAATGGGCTTATAGCTGGACTTACCGTATGTAGTATTTGCGTTGCGTTAACATTTGCGAGCAATCCTGTTTCTGATACCAAAGGAAGCGCAAAGACGGTACGTTTGGTACCCTGTGGCGCTACGCCACCAACTATCACCAGATAATGGAGATGGCTCGTTGTTGTCATGTTGGCAATATGATATATGTTCACCGCGGCAGAAGGACCAACTGCAGCAATAATCGAATCTTGCGTAATAGCAGCTTCTGGCGCAAGAGGCTTCAGTACAGGAGCTTCCGTTATCATCTGTTGGCCTATTGTAAATCCATCATAGGCAACAACTCCATGCACACCATCACCGGCACCAGCACCACCTTGTACTTGTAATCCCACGTACACTTTACTGACAGGCACGGGGTTATTTATATCAAGCAATCGCCAATGAATACTGTTTTTTAAGATAACAGCGTCTGACATTTCCACCAACGGAGAGCCGATGGCTACTGCCGATGAAGTAACATCAAGCGTTGTTGTTATCAGTTGTTCGAAGAACATCTGTTTTGTTGTCGTGTCTGTTCGCAAGACTGCAGTTGCAATACCACTCCCCGGTTCGCCAAAAATACCGGTGTGGTTGGTAACTGCTGCAAAAAGAGCCATGCCTGACTGTAAGCCGCGCGTTGGGTATTTATCCAACGGTTCTCCGGTAGCCTGAGACACATTGGTCGTTAAGGCTGCAATACGTGGAGTTGGATTCTTAAAAGCATCAACCAATGTTCCCGTGCTCAACAATGCCAAACTGTCGTGGCCAGTTGATACCACACCATTGAGCATCAAATATGCTATGCCTGGCGCAGCATGGGTAACAGCTGCAATATAAGGTGATGTTGCATTGTATGCAATCAATCCAAGATGATCTATATGTGCTCCCAAAAGAGGGTTTGGCGCTGTAACGCCATTAATAGTTGTGGTCGGAAAATTGGGCACCAGAGGAACTAACCCATTTGCATTAGCACCCGCATAGGCAATGGCATAGTGCGCTGCCGTGCCAGATGTTGGTTGTTGCGCGGCGACAAAAAGACGATCCGCAACACGTTCATACAAATGTGTAGAAAAAGGAAAAGTGGTTGTTTGACCTGCAGAGGTGGAATCTCCACTAATCGTTTGTTTGGCAAACAGTGCAGGTGTCGATGCGATTATCACGAGGAAGAGAAATGGTATCTTCACTAATTTCTTATGCATAGCTACTACGTCCAATAAAAAATTTTATTAAAAAGCATACTCATATTAGCGAGTGAATCACATTTTGGCTACCCAAATATCGCGATAAGTTCAATTACAACATTAACATTGCTCATAAAATCTGTATATTGGTCAAAGAATGAATTTATTTGCTTACAAGGATTGACATCAAGACTATGCTTACAAAAATAGCTTCAGCGACCACCCTTGGCATTGAAACATATCCCGTCGACGTCGAAGTCGATCTTTCATTTGGCATGCTACAATTTAATATTGTCGGCCTTCCCGATGCCGCAATTCGCGAAAGTAAACAGCGAATTGTTACGTCACTCAAATATTGCGGATTCAAACTCCCTGAACGCAAAATCACCGTTAATCTTGCTCCTGCAGATTTAAAAAAAGAGGGAACCATGTTCGATTTACCCATCGCGGTGGGAATTTTACATGGTGCAGGAATTATAGAACTTGCAACGCAATTTTTACAAGAAACATTGTTTTTAGGTGAACTATCACTTGATGGAACTATTCGTTCTGTAAAAGGCATACTCCCCATCGCATTCGATGCACATACTTTGCATAAAAAACGGATTATTGTTGCGCAAGAAAATGCTCCTGAAGCTGCGCTCATTCAAGGGCTGGAAGTTATTGGTGTCCAACACCTTACTGATTTGGTGTTGCATATTCGCGGTGAAAAACCGATCACACCAACCATTTCTTCTGCGCACATACAGGCGGCAACGCAACAGATTTCCTTGCATGATATTAAAGGACAACACCAAGCAAAACGGGCATTACAAATTGCCGCAGCCGGACATCATAACATTCTCTTTGTTGGTTCTCCGGGATCAGGAAAAACGATGCTCGCGCAGCGATTGCCGCATCTTATGCCTGCTATGTCATTTAATGAAATGTTAGAGACCAGCAAAATATATTCGATTTGTGGCAAGCTGGAACACGAAAAACTGGTTACGCAGCGCCCCTTCCGCGCGCCACACCATACTATTTCAGAACCGGGACTTGTCGGTGGTGGATCATTTCCGCAACCGGGAGAGATTAGTCTTGCACATCATGGTGTCTTGTTTCTTGATGAACTGACAGAATTTAAACGCACCACGCTGGAAGTTTTACGCCAACCACTCGAATCGCGCACGATTCATATTACACGCGCACAACACACGATGAGCTTTCCTGCTTCGTTCTTACTTATTGCAGCACTAAACCCTTGCCCCTGCGGATTTTTTGGCGACAAACAACGCAATTGTATCTGCTCAGAGCAACAGGTAAAAAAATATTTAGAAAAATTATCGGGGCCATTACTTGATAGAATTGATCTGCAAGTTCCGGTGCAAGCGGTACCATTTGAAGCAATTACCCAGGCACCCGAAGCGCAAGATACTGCTGATGCAATTTCTGAAAAAATTCAGCGAGCCGTTGCACGACAACAACAGCGATTTGAAAATAGTAGCTGCAGATGGAATAGCCACATGACAGTTGAATTGATCGAAAAACATTGTACGATGACCGAAAAATCACAAATACTCGTCAAGCAAGCTTTTGCGCATTTACACTTGAGCATGCGCGGGTATCATAAACTCTTAAAATTGGCGCGAACTATTGCCGATCTTGAAGAGTCAGAAATCATTGAACACACTCACATTCAAGAAGCAGTCTTGTATCGTTCAATTGATAAAGTCTTGGGCAGGAATATATAAAAATTATGATCCCTACCATCGGCATAGACCTTGTAGAAATCGAACGTTTTAAAAACTGGCATGCGTATGCAGACCGGCAATTACGGAAAGTTTTTTCAATAAAAGAAATAGCCTACTGCCGCGCAATTCCTGCAAAAAGTGCCGAGCGCTTTGCTGTGCGCTTTGCCGCTAAAGAGGCCCTGTTCAAAGCCCTTGCCCCCTATGCGCAAGAGCTCCCTCCTTTACGCTCCTTTCTTGCTGCAACTGAGGTGACCGTAGACCATGCGGGAGTGCATATAACTATGTCAGAGAGCCTGCTCAATAAATATTATCCGGATACTAACAAGAGCACTTTGGCGATTCAGTCGTCATTGAGCCATACAAACACCACTGCCGGCGCTGTTGTAGTGCTTTATTTCTCTTGACAACTGGCAAAAAGGATCTATGCTTAAAGAACATTCATTGTATCGCGGGGTAGAGCAGCCTGGTAGCTCGTTGGGCTCATAACCCAAAGGTCGCTGGTTCGAATCCAGCCCCCGCAACCAATCATTTCTGGAGGAAATGATTGGCAGGCCATCCTTTTTAACGGATCTCAACCCCTCCACTCTCATTTCACAAATCCCCAAAAACAAAACCATTCCCGCTTTTTCTCCTCTCCTTAAAAAAAATTTTCACCTCTCGACAAAACTCACACCCCTGTACTAGAGTAATCTTCGTTGTTAAATTTCTTTTTTTAAAAGGAGTCTGAATGAAGACTACGTACAAATATAAATCATGCTTTCTCGTGCTTGCCCTCTTGGCAACCACGGCGATAGCACGGGCAGCAGCAGAACGCCAATCAATAACGCTGCAACAAGACGAGATTGCAGAAATCATGTCTACACAAGAAACCTACGCCTACTTTGGGCCAGCAATGTGCTCACTCATCTCTGATTTACCAGCACTAACAAAAATGGCGCGCGCTTCTGGCATGGATGCACGACATCTTGATGCACTGTGCGAATTGGTTTCTCAAGGATACACCACTGCACCTGCTTCTCTGGTAAAAGCTGCAGTTGAAGAAGCTGCTGCTTGCGTTGCTGCGTGCAAAGCAGAACTTTCTGTACAAGAAGTAGAACGTATTGCCGATGCACTTGAACAGTATGATCATGCGCTACAATCTGGCGCTGCAGATTTAGTCATCGCTGATGAAGAAGAATCAGAAGCTGCAACTCGTGGCACTAAAAAGTTTGATAACATCATTGTTCGCAACCGCGCTGCTATTGGTAGCTTGTTTGTTGGCGGCGATGAGACAGTTCATCACAATCTTACTGTTGATAACGATTTGCTGGTAAAAGGCAATGAAATTATCGAAGGCACACTTACCGTACGCGGCGCAACCATTTTCACTGGTACCAGTACCACAATTTCTGGTGACCTGAAAGTTTTACGCAATATCAAACTCCGTGATGCAAACGCAGCAGGAACTGTTGGCGTCTTACAACTTGGCGTTGACCCAATTTTCTTATACAACACAGGAACAAGCAACTTCTTTGCAGGTGATTATACTGCAGGATTAAATACATCTGTAACAGGTGCAAATAACATCAGCATTGGTACTAATGCTAATAGTACGTTAACAACTGCAAATAATACCATTGCAATTGGTGCTGCTGCACGGGCAACAAATGCTTCTGCGACAGCAATTGGTATGAATAGTATCGCGAGCGGAAGTGCTGGCATTGCGGTGGGTCCTCTTTCTCAAGCAAATGGTGCAAGCAACATTGCAATTGGTCCATCAGCAATTGGAAGTAGTGCCTCAACGAGTGGGATCGCATTAGGCGACCGCGCAATTGTCGATGGAGTACAAAATATTGCATTTGGAACAGTAGCAACAGCAACAGGCGGCTCTTTTAATGCCATTGCAATTGGTACATCAGCAAAAATTGGTGGTGTTAATGCTGTAGCAATTGGTAATGGAGCAGTCGCATCAGCCGCTGGATCTCTTGCTCTTGGCGATAGCACAAATGCAACAGGAACTAATTCTATTTCTATGGGAACAGGAACATCCTCTGCTGCTAATGGAATTGCAATTGGTGAAGGAGTAACAGTATTGGGTGATCATGGAATTGCAATGGGCACAAACGCAATGGGGACAGGAGTTAATACTATTGCCATTGGAGTTAATGCAAACAATCTTGGAGCGCCTTCAGGAATAAGTTCTATTGCCATTGGAAATTCCGCACAAGCAATAAACTCTTTTGCAACTGCAATTGGCATTTCAGCTAACGCTTCTGGCGGTAACAGTATTGCTCTTGGATCTAACGTTACCACAACTGCTGATAGTCAAATCCGTATCGGAACGGGCGGCGGATACACAAGCTTCTTTATCCCAGAAAGTACTTTTGGCGCAACAATAGTTGGAGGAAACCCACTCCTCGTTGATGCTATTGGCCATGTAGGTGGTGTCGTTTCAAGTAAGCGCTTTAAAGAAAACTTCAGAAGCCTTGATATGCATTCAGCACAAATTTACAAATTAAATCCTGTGAAATTTGACTACAAGATTGAACATGGTGGCGGCAAAGACCAATTTGGCTTACTTGCAGAAGATGTTGCGCAGCATATTCCAGAAATCGTTACACATGATGCACAAGGACAAATTCATACTGTTCAATATCACATTCTTCCAACATTGTTGTTGAATGAAATGAAACATCATCAACGCAAGTTTGAATCGCAAGATGCAGTAATTGCACAATTACTTTCACGTATTGCTGCATTAGAAACAGCATTACAAAAAACTCGTTAAAACAAGTACTTCATCAACGCAGCAGGCGCGAGAGATTAAAAACATCCCGCGCCTGCTGCGTTTTTAACGTTGCAACATAGCAATAAAAAAGACCCGGAATTTCTTCCGGGTCTTTTGTTTTAAAAATTAAGAGCGTAGATTAATCCCAATCTAAAGCGCCTGCGCTTTGATATTCCGTGACACGCGTTTCGAAGAAGTTCTTCTCTTTTTGCAAGTCAGTTGATTGTGACATCCACAAGAATGGGTTTTCTGTCATATAGACTTTTGGCAAGCCGATGCGCTCAAGACGACGATCTGCAATATATTCTACATACGCAGAAAATTGCTGCGCATTAATACCCAGCAAGCCGTTTGGACAGGCATCATGCGCATACCGTTTTTCAAGCTCAACCGCACACTTAATCAGTGCAACGATCTCATCTTGGAACTTTTGTGTCCACACTTCTGGATTCTCAGTTCTGATGGTGTTAATTAAATCACAACCAAAGGCAAGATGAATACTCTCGTCACGCATAATATATTCAAACTGTTGGCCAATACCAACCATTTTGTTTTGACGCTTCAATGCAAGCATCATAGCAAAACCAGCATAGAAGAAGATCCCTTCCATGATGATATAATAGCCAACCAAGTCATGCAAAAAGCGCTGCGTATTTTCAGAACCTTCGGTATTAAAATTTGGATCGAAGATAGATTCTGTTAAACGTACCACAAAATCATCCTTCTCTTTGATGGAAGGAATCGTTTGGTACATCGTGTAAATCTCTTCAGGATCTAATCCTAAAGAATCACAACAGTAGATAAAGGTATCAGTATGAATCGCTTCTTCAAATGCTTGGCGCAAAAGATATTGGCGACACTCTGGATTGGTGACATGGCGATAAACGGCAAGCACCAAATTGTTTGCGGTCAATGACTCTGCTGTTGCAAAGAAACCAAGGTTCCACAAAATCATACGACGTTCATCTGCGCCTAAAAACGTAGATGATTTCCATTGCTCAACATCTTGTTGCATGCCGATTTCTTCTGGTGTCCAGTTATTGGCAACACCATTCATATAATGTTCACGTGCCCATGGATAACGCATCGGCAAAATTTTATTAGGATCGGTCTTGCTATTATTAATAACACCGCCCAGTTTCTTTTTATTTATTGGTTCCATTTTTGTTCCTTACTGACATGACTCACATGAAGGGTCAGCATTTAAATCACAAGCTTTTTTCTCGTACTCACGCGTTTGTGTAAAGCCATACTCTTTTGCATCAAGCGTCGATTTTTCAATCTGTGACGCACCGAGTGTACGCAAATAGTAAAAAGTTTTCATGCCAAGTTGCCACCCTTTCAGATAGACAGCATGTAATTTTTTACCCGATGTTCCTTGCATAAAGACGTTGTGCGATTGACTTTGATCAATCCACTTGCCACGTGCAGCAGTAATTTCTACCATCCATTCTGGATCCAGCTCAAATGCTGTTTTATATTTATACTTGAGCTCTTGCGGTATGGATTGAATACGAGAAAGATCGCCATCAAAATATTTGATGTCATCTAACATCTTCTGGTTCCACAAACCACGCTCTTTCAAATCTCGTACTAAATATTCATTAATGATCGTAAATTCACCACTCACGTTCGATTTAACGTAAATGTTTTTGTAAATCGGTTCAATGGTTGGGTAGCAGCCAGCAATGGTTGCAATGGTTGCTGTTGGTGCCATTGCCATGGTGTTTGAATTACGCATGCCATGCTGTTTCACTTTTTGTTTCAAGCTTGCCCAATCACATGTTGCCGCGCGAGAAACCGGTATTGGCATACCACGTTCTTGTTCAAGTAAATCAAGCGTATCGAGCGGGAAAATGCCACGATCCCATTTTGAACCTTTAAAGCTGCCATAAGCGCCGCGCTCTTGTGCAAGTTCCATCGATGCTTCGATCGCATAATAGGAGAACTTCTCACCCATACGATCGGCAAACTCACGTGCTTGTTCAGAAGCAAAAGAGATATTTTGTTTGAACAAGGCATCTTGGAAGCCCATCATGCCAAGGCCGATAGGACGATGGCGTTTGTTTGAATTTTCAGCTTCTGTTGTTGGATAGAAATTGAGATCAACCACGTTATCCAACATGCGAATTGCTGTTTTGATAGTAGCACGCATAAGGTTATCATCAAGCTTACCATCAAGCGTATGCATACCAACGTTAATAGAACCCAAATTACATACTGCCGTTTCTTGCGCAGATGTATTTAACGTAATCTCGGTGCACAAGTTTGAACTATGTACCACACCCGCATGATCTTGCGGTGAACGAACATTGCATGGATCTTTGAACGTAATCCATGGATGTCCTGTTTCAAACAAGCGTGTTAACATTTTACGCCAGAGTTGCAAGGCAGGAACGGTCGTGAAAACTTTAATGCTTCCTTCACGTGCCATTTGTTCATATTCTTCGTAGCGCTTTTCAAATGCTGCGCCAAATAGATCATGCAGATCAGGCACTTCATGTGGCGAGAATAATGTCCATGCTGCATCTGTCTGTACCCGTTTCATAAACAGATCAGGAATCCATGCAGCAGTATTCATATCATGGGTACGACGACGTTCATCACCCGTGTTTCTGCGCAGATCGAGGAAATCTTCGATATCAAAGTGCCACACCTCAAGATATGCGCACTTACCGCCGCGACGAATACCGCTACGCGTAATACAGACAACAATATCATTAGCAATTTTTAAATAAGGAATAACGCCCTGGCTTGTTGCTTTGATGCCTTTAATATAGGCACCGGTGCCACGAATATTGGTCCAATCAGTACCAATACCGCCAGCCCACTTAGAAAGTTGCGCATTGTCGCCCATACATTTAAAAATATGAGTCAGGTCATCATTAATCGTGGTTAAATAGCATGAGCTCAACTGTGCAACAGGGAATCCTGCGTGGAACAATGTTGGTGTCGAAGGAACATAGCGCAATTGTGAAAGTACATCATAAAATTCACACGCACGTTCAACCGGATTTGTCTCATTCAGTGCAAGACCCATCGCGATTCGCATCCAGAACATTTGCGGCATCTCAACACGACGACCATCAATTTTCAAGAAGTAACGCTCATACAAGGTATGCAAGCCCATGTATTTCAACAAGTTATCGCGAGGAATATCCATATACGCAGCAAGCTCGTGCAAAGGATAGGTAAGCATACGCTCATCTAATAATCCTTGTGCTACCGCAGAATTTATGGTTTCTACAAATGTTGCACGGTATGCTGCCACACGATCTTGTTTGATTTTTGCAGGACCATGCACTTCACGCAATAATTTTTGCAGTAATAAACGCATAGCAATAACATCGTACGCAGGATCACGCTCAAGCAATGTCACTGCAGCTAAAATGCATGCTTTTTCGATTTCTGTGGTTTTAATGCCATCAAAAATAGTTCGCTTCACTTCGGCGAATAAATCTACCAAAGAAACGTCACGCTCGTATCCTTCACATGCACGCGTAAGCGCTGCAAGAATTTTTTCATCGCGCAATGTTTCGCGACGACCATCACGCTTTAACACAAAGTGTGATATCACATTGTTCAGTAACGATTGCATATCATTACCCATGCCCTGCAATTCCATAAACGTTTCCTCTCATTAAATAATTTTTAATTCCCCATAATCCTGCATTGTGAGCGGATAATCTCATAATTTTTTGCACCATCATACGGTAAAAAAATTGCCATTTTGTATACATAAACAGAGAGAATTAATTGCTTGATATTTACCTAGCAAAACGTTCAATACTTCTCTTGCAAGAGCGTATTTTTCTTCACGTATCAAAATTCTCTTTGTATTTTATCGTTAAATATGATGCCTTTTTACTGTAACAGGTTGCATCTCAAGAATCAATATCTCTTGCAACAAGATTTGCATGTAAATATCGATAAAAATTATTCTTCATTTTAATTGAAAATAAAGTTGTGATTATTCTGTATTGGAAAATAATTAAAAATATAGTTGACAATGTTCAAACATTCTCGCAATACATGTTCAACAACAAAAAGATGAACAAACTATTCATTGCATCACGCTGCTCGCAGAATAAGAACGTGTGTACATTTATTCCATGAGCAACACGCATACTGCAGAGTGTTGAAAAAAGAGAGTGAGAGCACAAAAAAAGTCGTGGGTCACTTCACAAGGAAATGACCCACGACTTTTTTGAATACCGAAAATTTTAAATTTATAGCGAAACTAACAAGAGCGCTAACATCGACATCAATTTAATAAGAATGTTCAATGCAGGTCCTGATGTATCTTTGAAAGGGTCGCCTACCGTGTCACCAATAACAGCAGCTCGGTGCGCTTCTGAACCTTTGCCACCAAGATGGCCGCTCTCGATATATTTTTTTGCATTATCCCAGCTGCCACCACCATTTGCCATCATGAGCGCAAGTGAAACACCAGAGATTGTAGCACCTACCAAGAATCCACCAAGCGCGATAGGACCAAAGGCAAGGAAAATAATAACCGGCACAGTTACCGTAATAGCACCAGGCAAAATCATTTCTCGTAATGATGCTTGCGTACTGATTTCGATACAACGTGCATAGTCTGGTTGCGCTTCACCTTCCATTAAACCTTTAATGGTTTTAAATTGACGACGCACTTCCATCACCATTTTTAACGCAGCTTCACCAACTGAACGCATGGTTAACGCAGAAATCCAAAACGGAATTGCAGCACCAATAAACACGCCTAAGAAAACCAACGGATCCAACAGATTAAGTTCACCAATCCCGGCCTTGTCTGCATACGCATTAAAGATACTTAACGCAGCAAGCAATGCTGAACCAATAGCAAATCCTTTACCCATTGCAGCTGTTGTATTACCCAACGCATCAAGACGATCGGTAATTGCACGGACGTGCTTACCAAAGCCAGCCATTTCTGCAATACCACCAGCGTTGTCTGCAATTGGTCCATAGGCATCAACCGTCATGGTGATACCAACCGTTGCCAACATAGAAACAGCAGCTAATGATACACCAAACACGCCGCCACCATAGACGTATGAAATCAACACGCCCAAAGCTAAAACGATAATTGGCAATACGACTGATTCCATCGCAAGAGACAAGCCATAAATAATATTTGTTGCCGCACCAGATTGCGATGCTTTTGCTAAGCGCTCAATAGGAGTACTGCTGGTATAATATTCTGTTAATAATCCAATAAAGATACCGGCAAAACAGCCAACAACAAGCGATTTGAAAAGCGCGCCGTCGACTTCTGCATGTCCCATATACGCATATGATGCTAACAAGAAAACAACGATCGAAACATAGGTAGCATTGCGCAAAATCGCTGCCGCATTAGAACGGAAAACAAATGCAGATGCAAGCCCGACAACAGAGCCAAGCAATCCCAATGTAGCAATCATCAACGGCAACCCGATGTATACCATATCAGATGGATACGCAAATTTAGCAAGCAAGATAGAAGAGATCATAGCGCCAAGGTATGACTCATAAATATCTGCACCCATACCGGCAGTATCACCCACACAATCACCAACGTTATCTGCAATAACTGCAGGGTTACGTGGATCATCTTCGGGAATTCCTGCTTCTAATTTACCAACAAGATCAGCTCCGACATCGGCAGATTTCGTAAAAATACCACCGCCAACACGGGCAAAAAAGGCAACTAATGAAGCACCAAAACCAAAGCTGGTGATCAATAATTCAAAATTAGGCGCATCGATGAAGAGATACAACATGCCGGCAATACCAAGCAAACCAAAGGTTGCAACCGTAAAGCCCATCACGCCGCCACCAAAAAACGCTACCAAGAACGCACGGTATTCACCATGGTCTTTTGCAGCCATAGTAACGCGTACGTTTGCACTGGTTGCTGCATACATACCAATGATCCCGGTGGTCAATGACATCACAGAACCAACCAAGAAACAGAGGGCAACAAGCGCTGAGGTGAAATAAGCCAAAATAGCCGCAATGCCCAGTGCCACAAAGGAAATCACGCGATATTCTTCTTTTAAGAAGGTTCGCGCGCCCAGGGCAATGGCATCAGAAATTTTTTGAGCGCCTGCATGGTCAACCGGCAATGCCAGGATATAACGCATCAGGCCAATAACAACTACTGCACCCGCCAGGGCAACAGCACCAATAAAATAGTAGGGAATCATGTAAAAGTTCTCCGATATAATAACCGTTTTCTTAGAATTTTTAGTCTACTGTATCAAGCTTTTTTGTAAAGAAGTCTGACTCACTCGCCATCCCCTCAAGAGCCGAACCTAATGATTGTAAGATTACCCGCTCGCTAAAATGACTCTTTACCCCCTTGATGAGCTGATATTCATCAGGCCCCTTGCCAAGCAACATAATAATGGTGCCGGCTCTTGAATATTGATAGGCAAGCCGAATAGCCTGCTCCCGATCAAGCTCAAGCGCAACTTTTTTCTGCTGGCATACAGGAACCCCTTCAACAATTTCCTTACAAATTGCAAGCGGATCTTCTGAGCGAGGGTTATCAGTTGTTACCACCACAAAATCCGCATAGGCGGCAGCTACGGCACCCATGAGCGGCCGTTTGACCCGATCGCGGTCTCCTCCGGCGCCAAACAGAACCACCAGATGATCCGTGCACGTGCGCATCAAGCGCAATGCATGCTCGAATGATGCGGGATTGTGCGCGTAATCTATAAAAGCAATCGCCCCATTGCCCAGCTCGTACTTATTTAAACGCCCCGGCACCGGCATAAACGTGTGTAAAGCCTGTTGTATGGTCTCAGGCCCAACCCCAAACTGTTGTGCGCAGGTAATTGCGGCACGAGCGTTATAGATATTAAAGTCACCCACCAATGCAGGACAGACATATTGATAATGATCATGCACAAACTGTATACCTGCAAGCGGTGTTGGGTTTTTGACCGCATGGGTAGAGAATTTTAATAATCGCTGTGGAGCAACACCGGCAACATCCGCAGCAGCAGCAATGCGCTCGTCATTTTCTGGAATAATAATTTTCGCCTGCGCTGCACAGGCAGAAAAGAGTTCGGCCTTCGCTGCAAAATAATCATCTTGCGTTGCATAAAATTCACCATGCTCCTGACTAAAATTCAGAAACATGCCAACAGAAAACTCAATCGTTGCAACGCGATGCAGCGTGAATGCTTGCGCAGCTACTTCCATCACTACATGCGTCACACCCTGCTCGACGCATTCCCGCAGAAATGCATGAATATAATCGGGGTGTTGCGTTGTTAATTCTGTCTCATACACAACATCAAGAATTTTGTTATGTACCGTGCTCAACATGGCAGTCTTGTAACCAGCGCTTTTCAAGATGTGTTCGAGCAAAAATGTGGTGGTCGATTTGCCCTTGGTGCCGGTAATGCCAATGATGGTCAACTGTTGTGCTGGGTAGCCATGCGCTTGAGCACTCAACTCTGCAAGTGCGCGCCGAGTATCTGTAACACGCATCACCTGAATATTTTTTTCTTGCGCGAGTGCTGCAAGAGCATCATCAAGCGTTGCGGTCTGATCAATAACCACCGTTATTGCACCGGCAGCAATCGCCTGCGGAATATATCGCACACCATCTTCTTGCATGCCTTTAATGGCAACAAAGGTAGATCCGAACCCCACATGTTTGGTGTGACAGGTAACAGGAAATTTATTTGTCATAACTTACGACAGCTTTACGTATTTTAGGGAGCAGGAACAAGAGTGCATATAAATTAATGATGACCAGCCCGGCAATCGCAATATCAATCGAGTTCCAGACTAAAGAGATTTCTGCCAATGAACCGACAAGAGCCATGGAGCAATAGATTGCGGTGTACAAACCAAAATAGCGTCCACCGGTTAAGAATGACCAACATTCACGGCCGATATAGGCATAGGCAATCAAGACACCCAATCCAAACATGGCAGACAAAATAGTTACTACCCAACCACCGAGCGCACCAAATACAGATTCATAAGCAAGAATGGTCAGGCCTGTTCCATTGACGCCACTTTGCCAGGCACCACTTGCAACAATAAGCCACATAATATTAAAGCAGACTAAATGGTTACTGATAAATGAAGTTGCCATGGCCATGATACCACTGCGCATATGGTCTTTGGTGCCCGTGCCGCCATATAAAATACCGGCAGTACCAATGCCCGCTTCCGTTGCGTTCAACGTGCGCGCCATACTAAACCTGATCGCATCTTGCACGGTGTATCCTAATAAACCACCACCAAGAGCTTCTGGGGTAAACGCACCTTGTATCATTAACTGTAATGCGGGAATCAGTGAATTATAGTGAAAGACCAATGCGATCACCATCGAAACAAAAAAGAGTCCAACTTTTATCGGAACAATCATATCTGACACTTTCAAAACGCGCTGAGCGCCGCCAAGCATCACATAAACAATAAAACCGAATAAAATTGCTGCAACAGCATACGCGCTGACAGGCAACATGGTTGTTAATCCTTTAGTTACTGCCTGACATTGCATCGCGTTTCCGCCCACAAAGGTTAAGAGCAAACAAAAAACAACGTAGACATATACCAACAGATTTCCACCAGGCACTAATTGTATGTAGGCGAGTGGCCCTCCACGGAGCGTTCCATTTTTTTCGCGTACCGCATTGTGGGTTCCTGCGTATACTTCTGCAAAGCGAATAGGCATGGTGAAAAATCCGAGCACGAATACCCAAAATGCCGCACCTGGTCCCCCCGAATAGATAGCTGTTGCCATACCGGTCAAGCTCCCATTACCGATGCTCGCGCTCAGGGTATTTAAGAATGCCTGCAATGGTGAGATCATTTCTCCGCTTGATGATTCTGGATAAAAAACATAGCGCCATGCAGCAGCAAAATAACGAAACTGAATCCAATTGCATGCGACACTAATAACAAGACCACTTGCGAGCACAAAACCAATTAATGGCCATCCCCACAGCATACTGCCGATGGTAAATAATAAGGTGTTTAATTCTGCAATAGACATTGCTTGACCTTTCTCATAAGTACGCAATTGCATGATTTTTCTTAATAATGATATACTTTAATATAATGTAAACGCTTAATCAAAAAACCCCAAAAAAGTGTATGGTTATGGAACTCACTTCAAAGATATTTCCGATACAAGATGGCGACAAAATTCTCGCACTCGATCTTGGCGACCAATGGGTCGGCTCAGCATTATCTGATGCCACACAGACGCTCGCAAAGCCCTACAAAACAGTCACTCTTGCAGATATGCTCAGCTTTCTAACGACTATCTTGCAGGAAGAACCAATCAAGATTGTTGTTGTTGGCCATCCACGCACGATGAAGGGAACAAGCAGCGAACAAACAGCAATTGTAGAACGCACATTCGAAGAACTGCAAAAAAGTTTTACTTCGGCATCATGGGTTTTATGGGATGAGCGGTTAAGCAGCAAGCGCGCAAGTCAGCAACGGTCGCAGAAAACCCCCGCCAAAGAAGAGCGCATCCGGGCGCATTCTATCGCTGCCGCCTACATTCTTGACTCTTACTTAACTTTTCTAAAAGCACAACAATCGCTCTAACAAAAATTGATTGTTGACAAATTCAGTTAAAAATTTATAGATTCTGGCCTAAGCAGTGACCTCGATTAAGTACTCCTTAATCGCTAACAGTATGTTAGTTTAAAAAAGAGAGAGAGTATGAATTGTTCAAAATGTGAAGGCCTCATGATTTTGCAATCATTTTTCGATCATTTTCTCAACTTTAATGCATGGAAATGTATTAATTGTGGTAGAATTGTAGCCAAGAAGGAAAAAACGATAGAATCTGATGCGTTTAGCATGTTCTATCAGCAACAAAAATGTAATAAACGATCGTAAAATTTTACTCCATGTTTTTACTGACTATTAATGGCACCTATACCACGATAGAAGCCGCTCTGACAAAGAATGGCAATACCATCTCTGCTGCCATTTCACATCATCATGCAAGTACACAACTCATACCGATGATCGAATCTCTCTGTAAACAACAAGAGATCAAACTTTCTGATTGTACGGCAATTGCCGTCAATTGTGGTCCCGGCCCTTTTACGACCATGCGCAGTGTCATTGCAACGGTAAATGGTCTCGCGTATGCCGCACACATTCCTCTCACACCAATTAATGGTATCGAAGCATTTGTCAAAGCGCACAAAAAAAATGAGTACACGCACACCTGCGCGCTACTCAATGCATTCTGTAATGATGTCTATTATGCTCTGTATGACTACACAACGAAAACTATCACCTCTGGCTGTTGCTCTATCGAATATTGGATGCACGAGCATCTCAACTTTTTAAAAACAAACCCCCATGCACGCATCAATTATATTGGTAATGGATGCACCATCTATCAAAAAGAGCTTGCCGCTCAGTTTGGTATGCATACCATTCCCGACCAACAAGCTCCGCAAGTTCCCGCTATCGCAGCTATCATTGCCGAAGCGCAACAAACAACCAAACGCGTAGATCAAATAGAACCTTTATACTTTAAGCCTTACGTTCCCCACCGGAGCGGATCATAAAAGCCAAAGTTTTTATTTTTTCTTTTACCCATTCTTGCGTATAGTGCAAACGCACTGCGCATACACATACCAATTTTTTCATCTGAAACGTAAGTCCATCCAAAAAAGTTGCTTGTTTCTGTTGCTGGGGTTCAGATTCAAACGTTCCTGTCAGAGTAACAGCAAACAAATCTTCAGAAAGTCCTTCAAAAAAATCTTGATCAGCATCGTCGGCAAGCGTGCCCGTTGTGCTCATTACTTCATCATAATCATTACTGATGTGACAATACGGTCCCGTATGGATACAAACGCCCACGCTCAACAATAAAAACAGTATTTCTCTTTTTAAATTCATATATGGCCCTTTTCGATAGCTTGATATAAGTATTATTTTTTAAGCTAACAATATTCAGAAAAGAAGCAAATGGTGAAACTCTTGTCAAGGTTGACTCGCAAGAGTCTGAGATGCTATGACAACAGAAAGTATCAAATACAAAAAAAGGAGTTCTATGAAACAAACATTATTGGGCTGTGCATTTGTCCTGACAATGAGTTTATGCACATCTTCTGCATATGCTGAATACTGGGAAAAAGATTTGGCTCGTATAGCAGAGCTTGCTCCGCATGCTCCTTCTGCCTCCTTACGAATTCTGTGTGAAGCACTACAAAAAAACGAAGTTCTTACTGAATCATGTATCATGCAAGCATGCACAGAAGCTTTTTTCTGCTTGGAACAGATCAAAGATCAGATAGAACCAGCAGAACTCGAGCGCCTTGCAGGGAGTGCAGAACGTGCTTGTGAAACTTTATTAGGTGAAGCTGGTGATGCAGAAAGCATGCATAAAGCGGTCAAAAAATATTCTAATCTTCTGGTGCGCAAAGCATTGTCTTCTGGCTCAGTCTACGTGGGCGGCGACACCATCATTAACCATAACCTTCAAGTAAACAATGACGTTACTATCCAAGGGAATGAAACTATCGCGGGGAATTTGACCGTTGAAGGCGATACCATCTTGAGCGGAAGTGTTATTCTCACAAACCCTGATATCGGCGGCAGCATTAATTTGATCGGTACTCCGCAACAAGCGTGCATTATTTTCAAAGACGCAAATTCCTCCGAAAAAGCACGTCTCTGCTCAAGCCCTTCAGCGGGAGACAAAGGATTATTTATCAGCGTTGATGGCGGCACAACACAAAACTTTCGTGTCAATAATGAAGGTGGCGTCACGATCGCACAACCTGCTTCGGGCGCTGCTTTAGCAATTACGGGCGGAAGCTCAACCACAACTCCTGCATTACGCTTAATAGGCAACCCGGCAGCAGTTGATGGCAACTATGTTTTACAAATTGATTCGGCAACAGGTATTGTTACCCAAGGTCTGATTGCAACAGGAACAGGTGATATTCAAACTTTGCAAGCAGATACCGGAACCGCGAGCGGTTATATTGTGAATGTACTGGGCGGAAGCAATATCACGACCACCGGCGACAATGCTGCTACTTTGACTATCGACCTTGTTGCAAATCCTTCTATTTCAGGATCTCTTACCGCTGGCAATGGTTTGAACGTCACTGCTGGCCCCACAAATCTTGGCAACTCTTCAAGCACTAATACCATAGAAGGCACAACAAGTTTTATTGGCTCAACTTTTATGAGCAAGCCTACAAGCGGTGTTGTTTTAACCATTACCGGCAATGCAAGCAATCCAGCATTAGTTGCCGTGGGTAATAGCTCTACTACTGCGCCGGCATTACGCTTGTTCAATATACCACCAGCTGTTTCTACTGACGTTGCGTTAACCATCGATTCACTCGGCAATGTAAAACAAGGGACAAATCCGTATACCAATGTACTATTCAATGGTGGACAAGCAGGACCGGTCATCCTTGGAACAACCAATAACACGACACTCTCATTTATAACTAATGGCAGCAACGCATTAACGATAAACGGTTCACAAAATATCGGTATTGGAACAGCAACTCCCATTACACAATTAAATGTGGTACAAAACAATCCAAGCGTTGTCGGCTCTCTTGCAACAGGAAGTACGCCCGCATCTGTCTACGTGCAAGGGCGCTATGTATTCGTGGTAAACAGTACCTCTAATACGCTCCAAATTTTTGATGCTTCAAACGTCACGACGCCTATTTTAGTTGGCTCTGTCGCCACGGGAACAACGCCACAATCTGTCTATGTGCAAGGCCGCTATGCCTATGTCGTAAACAATGGTTCAAGCACCCTGCAAATATTTGATATTGGCAACCAAGCCGCACCCGTTCAAGTGAGTGGCGGCTCTGTTGCCACTGGTACAGCACCAACATCAGTATATGTGCAAGGTCGGTATGCCTATGTTGTTAATAACACGGCAAATACCTTGCAAGTGTTTGATGTATATAACCCGGGTGCTCCCGTAGCAGTAGGTTCTGTGGCAACCGGTACCGCACCACGAGCAGTGTATGTGCAAACCATATATGCATATGTGGTAAATAGTACTTCAAATACTCTGCAAGTGTTTAATATATCAAATCCCGTTTCCCCTTCATTAGTAGGATCTGTTGCAGCAGGAACAACACCCGTGGCAGTGTATGTACAAGAACGCTATGCCTACGTGGTAAATTCAGGAGCAAGTACTTTACAGGTTTTTGATATTTCAAATCCTGCATCACCAACTTCGGTAAGTAGTGTCGCAACAAACACAACACCACAATCAGTCTTTGTACAAGGCCGTTATGCATATGTAACAAATAGTGCCGGAAATACCTTACAATTATTTGATGTTTCAAACCCAGCTGCCATGGTCGCTGTCGGTTCAATGACATCAACGGGCGCTTCATCTGTTTTTATACAAGGACGTTATGCCTATCTAGTAAGCGCAACAGGAAACGTCTTACAAGTGGTTGATGTTGGCGGGTCGTATATCCAACAGTTTGAAGCCGGCAGCATAGAAGTTGGTACGTTACAAACGCGCGGAAATCTTACCATCAATAATGATCTTGATGTAAAAGGTGGAGCAACTATTGGAAGATCATTACAAGTAAGTGGCAATGTAGGAATCACTGGTACACTCAGCCAAACGTCTGATGCGCGCAAGAAAAAAGTAATCGGAGAAATTTCACAAGCATTAGCACTCATACATAAATTACGACCAGTAAAATATCAATGGTCAGCTGAAGCACGCCAAAAAAATTCGCAACTTGATACCAAAGAACATTTTGGTTTCTTGGCGCAAGAAGTAGCAGAAGTGTTACCACAATTAGTGAGCACCAATGAACAAGGCGAGTATGCGCTTGATTATATTGGCATTATCCCCGTTGCAACCGCCGCGCTCAAAGAACAAAATGCCCTGATACGACAATTGTTTGAGCGACTCAAAAAACTTGAACAATAAGGACTCATATGAAACAAAGCTTCATTTATCTGATACTTAATAGTGCATTGGTGGTATGTACTGCCAATGCTTACGACGCCCCTGAAAACATGACAAAAGCTACCAAGAAACTTTCCAATCTTTTGGTAACGAGAGCGCTTTCATCGGGAACGTTATATGTTGGTGGAAACACAATTATTAACCACAATCTTTCGGTAAACAACGACGCTCTCGTGCTGGGTAACAAAACAATAGAAGGAAATATTTTTGTCAAAGGTGATACCATAGTCACCGATACCAATCTTCCAGCAGACCCCCTTATTATGGGCAGCATAACGCTCGAAGGTCAGCCACAACAAGCATGCATTATTTTCGATAATGCAAATTCACAAGAAAAAGCACGCCTCTGCTCTACCACGACGCCCGATGATCATGGACTGTTTGTCAGCGTTGACAACGGGGTAACACAAAATCTGCGTATCAATAATGCCGGGGGTGCTGTTATTGCACAACCGACAGCAGTCACCACCGCGTCTGTAACAGGCGGCGGCACCACTTCTGCTCCTGCATTACGCTTGATCGGTAATCCTGCAGCAATTGGCGGCAATCTTATTTTACAAATAGATCCTGCAACCGGCATCGTCACCCAAGGTACTATTATGACCGGCACCAATGATATTCACACGTTGCAAGGTAATAGTGGCGCCGCATCGGGCGTCATTACCAATTTTGTCGGCGGTACCAACGTACAAACTATTGCAGACACTATTGCAACCGTGACCGTTCATCTTACTGACAATATCTCCGTTTCCGGAAACATCACGATTGGCACAGCGCTTACTGTTACCGCAGGTCCAACACACATCGGCAATGCGGCAAGTGTGAATACATTTCAAGGTATTTCACATCTTATTGGTGCAACTTTTATGAGTAACAATAGCAATGGAACAGTTCTTACCCTCACCGGTAATGCAAGCAATCCTGCATTGGTTGTCGTTGGCAATAACTCCACGACAGCGCCTGCTTTACGATTGCTGAACAATCCACTATCTGATGGTGGCGACAATATTTTAATGATTGATACATCAGGAGTTATCAAAACATCCACCAATCAAAGCGTTATTTATAATGGCGGACAAAGAGGTCCTTTAACCATTGGATCAACTACTAGTTCCAGTAATTTTATTACCAATAATGCCACTGCTTTAACCATAAATAATTCCCAAAATGTCGGCGCGGGGACAGCATCCCCTATCGCGCGATTAAATGTGGTGCGCAACACACCAACGTTTGTCGGAAGCATTGCATCGGGTATCGATTCGGTCTATGCGCAAGGCCGTTATGTATACGCAACAGGCGGCGGAAACCTCACGATTTTTGATGTATCAAATCCCGCCGCTCCTCAACTTATAGGTGTAGTTGCCACTGACTTGTCCGGCGCTTCCAATCTCATATCGGTCCAAGGGCGTTATGCGTATTTGTTCTCTCAAGACGGCTTTGCAATAGTAGATGTTGCAAATCCTCAGTCGCCGCAAGTGGTATACCCTAATGATTTTTCATTTTCAACTACTTATGCTTATGCCTATGTACAAGGTAAATATCTCTATGGACTGACGGGCAAAATAGCTGACAGTATTGTTTTTCTTCTTACTGTTTATGATATCACTAACCCAGCAGTCCCCGTACAATCGCTCAACCCTATTACTAGTGATCAATTTGAATCAGGAGGCCTTTTCGTACAAGGAAAGTATGCCTATACATTAGGAGGAAACTTTCCGAATTCAATGCTGCAAATCTATGACCTGTCAAATCCGATGAATCCTGTGGCTGCAGGAAGCACGCTTCTTCCAGGATATGGTTATGTTTCACTCTATGTACAAGGACGTTATGCCTATACAATAACTAACCCATCCAATGGCACCAGCCTATTAAAAATTATCGATGTTTATGATCCCAGTGCTCCGGTTGTTGTCGGCACAGCATCGGCAAGTGGCGATTTCATCTCTGTACAAGGCCGCTATGCATATATCGCCGATTCTACAACAGGAACTTTCAAAACATTTGATGTTTCTAATCCTGCCTCACCTCTTCAAGTCAGCTCAATTTCTGTAGGAAGTGCACTCATCTTCAGCAGCCTCTGCATCGAAGGGCGATATGCTTACCTGGCGATAGGCGGCAATCTTGTCATCTACGATCTTGGTGGCGGTTACGTCCAACAGCTCGAAGCTGGCGGCATTGAAGTCGCCACGCTTCAGGCACGCAATAACATGACGGTCAATAATGATCTTGATGTCAAAAGCGGTATGACTGTCGGAAGAACGCTGCAGGTGAATGGCAATATGGGAGTTGCCGGCGCCGTTACGCAAACTTCTGACGCACGCAAAAAAGATGTTGTTGGCGACATTACTGATGTTTCTGCATTGCTTGAGGAGCTGCATCCCGTGAAATACCACTGGTCGCATGATATGCAGCAACAAAATGCGCATCTTGATGATCACGAACATCTTGGATTTATTGCACAAAATGTTGCAGAAATTTTCCCCGATCTTGTTACACAGGACAGCAATGGAACCTATTCTCTTGATTACCTAGGCTTCGTTGCATTATTAACTGCTGGGTTGCAAGAAAATAGTAACGTAATTGATCAGCTCGTTACTCAATTAGAAAAACTCGAACATTAAAATTCTACAAAAAGAAAAGGGACTGTCGGTTGTGTAGCAACAATCGAAAGTCTCTTCTTTTTTATTCCCAGCAGTTGACTGAACTTTAACCAGTATGCTACACAATTGATACGACTTATCTCTCTCTTTTGAAAGGATGCTCATGAAGCAAATTCTTAATAAATTATTTTTCTTTCTGTGGATATGCTGCACACAACTATCGCATATTTCAGCAGCACCAGAGGATGATTTAGCACTCATTGCGCAACTTACGCCAGAAAAAAATCTCCCCTATCTTTCGTTATTATGTGAAAAGTTACAAAAAAAAGAGCCGCTTTCTCAAACTCTTATCGAAAACGGCTGTGTAGAAGCTTTTGAATATTTAACTACTGCGCAAAATTCACTTTCAAAACATGAGGTTGAACAACTTGCGCACAACGTAGAAGCTGCCTACGACCATCTGCTAGAACACGCAGACACAGAAGATCTTGCAACAAAAGCAACGAAGAAAATCTTTTCACAGGTTGTTGTTCGTCAACAATTAAGTTCCGGTTCTCTCTATGTGGGCGGTGACACCATCATCAATCACAACCTTCTGGTCAATAATGATCTCACGGTCAAAGGCAACGAAACAATTGAAGGAAATTTGATCGTAGCTGGCGACACCGTCTTTAGTGGAACAAGTTTTGCCATTTCAGGAAATCAAACTACTACCGGAGACCTCACGATCACGGGTAATACGACGCTTGGAAACTGCGCGAGCATCAACGCAATTTCTGGAACAACTGATATCAATACTGCTTGCCCTGCATCAACAAATATTGGTAACAGTACGAGCACCACAAACATTCTTGGAACTGCTAACATCAACGTAACTGGTGCAAGTGCAACAAACATTGCGCGAGGAACGGGAGCTTTATATCTCGGTAATTCTACCGGCAATATTTTCTTTCCTACTGACCTCACCGGTTCAGTTTTTGGAGATCAATTTTTAGTTATAGATCCTACATCAGGACGCACTCGTTTAGATGTCGGTACCGATATGCCGGGCGCTATTGTGAATGGTGGGCAATTTGGTCCATTGACCATTGGTACTTCTAATGCAACTGGGTTGTCGCTCGTTACCAGCGGCAGCAACACAGCGCGCCTTGCTATTGACACTGCAGGAAATGTCTCGATCACTACGGGAAACTTAACAGTCAATAACGGTAACATCAGCGCACCTACTGGGTCACTTTCTGTTGGCACGGGAATTACTGTCTCTTCTTTCAGCAATGGCGTCATTCTTTCAAACGGGTCAGGAGCTCTATCCTCATCTGCTGGTACTGCTGGACAAATACTGACAAGTAATGGTCCCGGCGTTACCCCTTCATTCCAATCACTCCCCGGAAGTACTACAACATTAACGGGCGACACTGGTACCGCAACAGGACCAAGTATAACCATTCACGGTGGCTCCAATATCAGCACAATCGCAACAGGGACTTACGTCACAGTAAATCTTGTAAATAGTCCATCAGTTTCTGGATCATTAACCGCAGGAACTTCTGTTTCTGCTGGCACAACAGTCACTGCTGGCACGGGTATCACGGCAACAACAGGTAACGTCGCTGCATCATCTGGTAACGTGACTGCTTCGGGATCAGTTTCTGCTGGCACATCAGTCTCAGCAGGAACAACAGTCACTGCAGGCACCGGATTAACCGTAACTTCAGGCGGTGCTGGTATCACTGGAACAACAACTATAAATACCACTGGTGCTGCAACAACAACTATCGGCACTGGTGGCACTGGCACAGTTAACATTGGCAACGCAACTGGCAACACCGCACTTACTGGTGCACTCAGCATCAGCAGCTTAACAAATGGCGTTGTACTCTCAGACGGCGCAGGACTACTTTCATCTTCTGCCGGAACGTCAGGACAAATATTGACAAGCAATGGTCCCGGCGTTACACCTTCGTTCCAAACGGCTCCTACAAGTTCGACCACATTAACGGGTGACACAGGAACTGCAACAGGACCCAGTGTAACCATTCATGGTGGCTCAAATATCAGCACGATCGCAACAGGGACTTACGTCACAGTAAATCTTGTAAATAGTCCATCAGTTTCTGGATCATTAACCGCAGGAACTTCTGTTTCTGCTGGTACCACAGTTACTGCAGGCACAGGTGTTACCGCAACAACGGGCAACATTACCGCTTCTTCTGGAAATATTTCTGCTTCGGGAACCGTAACTGGTGGAACAGGTGTTACGGCAACTACGGGTAACGTTGCTGCATCATCTGGTAACGTGACGGCTTCTGGATCAGTTTCTGCTGGTACTACTGTTACTGCTGGAACAGGATTGACAGTAACATCGGGTGGTGCTGGTATTACCGGAACAACAACTATTAATACCACTGGTGCTGCAACAACAACTATTGGTACTGGCGGCACAGGTGCAGTTAACATTGGCAACGCAACTGGCAACACCGCACTTACTGGTGCACTCAGCATCAGCAGCTTAACAAATGGCGTTGTGCTCTCAGACGGCGCAGGACTACTTTCATCTTCTGCCGGAACGTCAGGACAAATATTGACAAGCAATGGTCCCGGTGTTACACCTTCGTTCCAAACAGCTCCTGCAAGTTCTACAACATTAACGGGTGACACGGGAACTGCAACAGGACCAAGTGTTACGATTCGTGGCGGTTCAAATATCAGCACGATCGCAACAGGAACTTACGTCACGGTAAATCTTGTAAATAGTCCTTCAGTTTCTGGATCATTAACCGCAGGAACTTCTGTTTCTGCTGGCACAACTGTAACTGCTGGCACAGGGTTAACCGTAACATCAGGACCAACCAATATTGGTAATTCTTCAAGCACCAATACGGTCCAAGGCACCAACAATCTTATTGGCAATACATTCTTGAGCGCAGCAACCGGCGTTGTATTAACCGTAACAGGCAACGCAACAAATCCATCAACGGTACTTGTTGGCAGTAGTTCAACTACAGCACCAGCATTAAAGTTAATTAACAACCCAGCAGGAATAAATACAGATTTCTTCTTAACTATTGATAGCAACGGTGTCGTAAAACAAACAACATCATCGGTGCAAAGTGGGTTCATTCTTAATGGTGGGCAACCTGGTCCACTTACCATTGGCGCCACTGATGCAACAACGATGTCATTCATCACCAATAATTTACAACGCATCGGTATTGACTCTGCAGGTGCAGTGACTATCGCAACACCCACCGTAGGAACAGGGCTTACCATCGCGGGAGGTGGCGAAAGTGTGACAGGAACAACAACTATCAATACCACGGGTGCTGCAACAACGACTATTGGTACTGGCGGCACGGGTGCAGTCAATATTGGTAATACAACAGGCAATACCGCAGTAACCGGCTCATTAGCAGCAAGTACAACGTTAACCGCTGGGACTGGTATCACAGCAACAACCGGTAACGTTGCTGCATCATCTGGTAACGTGACGGCTTCGGGATCAGTTTCTGCAGGAACTTCTGTTTCTGCTGGCACATCAGTCACCGCAGGCACCATTGTACAAACAGCCGCAGGATCTGTTGTAGCTCCTGCTTATACTTTTACAGGTGGTACAACAACTGGCATATATTCACCGGGAACAAATCAATTAGCGCTGGTGACATCAAATACAGCTCGGCTTATTATTGATACCAACGGCAGTGTTGTTCCATATTCTGCTTATAATCTTTTGGTAACTTCTTCAGGAGACCAACCAATAGCTAACCAAGGCCTCGCTTACCCTACTCCCCCATTCACTGCAGTAAACTTTGGTACGACGATATTTGACCCTAGCGCAAGTTTTGATGGAATAACCTTTACTGTCCCTCGCACAGGTCTTTATGCAATTAGATCATCATTAAATATTAACTCTACAACTGTCGTAAACCCATTTATTATGCTAAGTATTTCTGTCAATGACACTATATCGACATATAATGCGGACGCAATCTCATGGAGCACTGCTGGAGTTCCTGTTGACAACAATGAATCAATATTCCGCACCCTACGGCTTAATCAAGGAGATACAGTACAAATTCAAGTAGGTACTGGGTCTCCTGGCATAAGCATTAATGCTGCAAGTTCATTTACAGTTGGGAGCAATAAGGTAAATTCAAGCTTGAGTATTTACTACATCGCCGCATTCTAGCTTTGTTGTTTGATACATTAGGTAACGGAAAAGCACAGAAAAAAGATCTGTGCTTTTCCGTTTTTTTACTCCGCGCACCTGCAATTGACATCTAGGTAACAGCCGTGTTAGAAAATAAACAATTACTCAATTTAAATGAAAAAAAGGATGTTCCATGAAGCACAGTTTTCGAAAACTATCTCTCCTTGCTGCACTCTGCATACTACCAAAAATACATTATGCAGCACCAGAGGATGATTTAGCACTCATTGCACAACTTGCACCGGAAAAAAATTATAATCTCACTTTGCTGTGTGAAAAGTTACAAAAAAAAGAGCCGCTTTCTCAAACTCTTATCGAAAACGGCTGTGTGGAAGCTTTTGAATATTTAACGAACGCACAAAATTCACTTTCAAAACATGAAGTTGAACAACTTGCACAAAGCGTGGAAGCTCTCTATGACCAGCTGTTAGAACAAGTTGACACGGAAGATCTTGCAACAAAAGCGACAAAGAAAATCTTTTCACAGGTTGTTGTTCGTCAACAATTAAGTTCCGGTTCTCTCTATGTGGGCGGTGACGCCATCATCAAGCACAACCTTCTGGTCAATAATGATCTCACGGTGAAAGGTAACGAAACGATTGAAGGAAATTTGATCGTAGCTGGTGACACCGTCTTTAGTGGAACAAGTTTTGCAATCTCAGGAAATCAAAATATCACGGGTGATCTTACTGTTGCGGGCAACACCACATTAGGAAATTGTGCAAGCACCAACTCAATTTCTGGCACCACGAATATTAATACCGGATGCGCAAACGCAACAAACATTGCACGGGGAACTGGCGCTTTATATCTTGGCAACCCAACCGGCAATATATTTTTTCCTACCAGTTTGTCCCAATCACAATTTGGTGATGCATTCCTTGTCATCGATCCATCAACAGGCCAAGTGCGACTAGACGTTGGTTCTGATTCACCAGGAGCTATTATAAATGGTGGCCAACCTGGTCCACTGACTATCGGTACTTCAAATGCAACAGGACTTGCGCTCGTCACGAGTGGTAGCAATACGACGCGTTTGGCAATCGATACTGCGGGAAATGTCTCTGTCTCTTCTTTAAGCAATGGTGTTGTTCTTGCAAATGGATCAGGAACACTTTCATCTTCTGCTGGTGCTGCAGGACAAGTACTCACGAGCAATGGTTCAGGCGTCACCCCTTCTTTCGAACCGCTTCCCGGAAACAACACAATATTAACTGGCGACACCGGCACTGCATCTGGACCAAGTATTACCATACATGGCGGCTCGAATATGAGCACCATTGCAACAGGAACCTATGTCACGGTTAATTTAGTAAATAGCCCTTCAGTATCTGGTTCACTCACCGCCGGTACAACAATTACCGCTGGCACAGGGTTAACAGTAAATGCTGGTGGCGCATCAATCACCGGACTAACAAACATCAACACTTCAGGAAGTGCCGCAACAAATATTGGTAATAGTGCAACAACAAATACCATTCATGGCACTACCAATATGATTGGCAACACGTTCATGAGTGCGCCATTTGGTGTCGTCTTGACAGTAACAGGAAATGCAACAAATCCATCAACGGTACTTGTGGGCAATAATTCAACACTTGCACCCGCATTACGTTTATTCAACAATCCAATCTCATCACCAACAGATTCTTTTTTAACTATTGATGCATTTGGAAATGTGAGTCAGGGGTCAACACAATTTGGCAATGTGATTTATAATGGCGGGCAGCCGGGACCATTGACGATTGGCACAACTGATGCAACTTCAATCAGTCTTGTTACCAATGGCGCACAAAATAGTCGTCTTTCAATTGATGCGACAGGAAACGTCAGTATCGCAGGACTTGCAACGGTCGGCGGACTTGATGTGCTTGGCACAGCAACATTTAATGGTTTGGCATATATGCTTGCTAACACGGTTTCGCCAAATAATGTTTTGTATGTTCAAAAAGGACCGATCACGGCGCCAAACCAATTTAATACAATCACTGATGCTTTAAATTCCGTTACCACCAATTCTTCAATCAACCGTTTTGAAATACAAGTAGGACCAGGAACATACAACGAGCCGACACTCACCATGAAGCAATATGTAACACTGGTCGGTCAATCACAAGAAACTTGTATTATTCAAGCAAGCAGCACGAGCCAAGATGTTATTATCGGTGCACCGAATAGTTCAATTAAAAATCTGACATTGCAAGGTGCCACTGATGCAGGAAAGGCTGCTATTGTGTATACGTCATCTGGCGAAATGCATATTTGGGACTGTGTGTTTGGCTCTAATGATATTATCATCAACCAGCAATCTGCAAGCGTAGGAAGCTTTATTGTGATGGTAGACATAGAGATTCTTTCAGACAGCGCATTTACGACAGCATTTGCTATCAGCCCTGCAGTGTCGGGAATGCCAGCAGGAACTTTAGCAGACGGCGTTTTATGGGGAGCGTTTTCAGCCAATATCGCAGATTTTATCCGAGTAACCGGTCCCGGTTCATTCTTTTATGGTTCGAGTTTCAGCGTGGGGTCAGGTCAAACGCGGATAGGAGCTTCATTTTTAAATGCTTCTGATGGCGCTTTAGTGCGCGCAGCAAATTTAAGTATCAGTGGTTTTGATGCAGGGATTTTAGTACCTGTTGGTGTTGCTCCGGGGCCAAATATTACTATTTGGTCTGCATGTCCTTCGAACAATACTTCAGATATTACTATTCAAAATCCTTTTACCATCGGTTCATTAAGCGGAACGTTTGATAAAGATAAAATATCGATTGATCCTGCAGTAACGGGAGTTGCATTATTTGCAACTGCACCGGCAGCAGGCGGGATAGCCATGCTCGGGCCTATTTACACAAGCACCATTATTGCTCAACTCACCAACATCAGCCCACTATTAAACTATGAACCGGCAATTGGCCTTCTGCATGGCGGAACAATCACGGGAGATGGTAGTAGTTTCACTATCTCTATTGCTGCTGGTGATGGCTATGTGATGGTGGGTACTGAACCTGCAGATTATTTAAAACATGTCACTTGGCAAGATCAAAGTTTAATACTTACCGGATCAAATACCGATAATTTTATCTATGTTAATGCAAATGGTGTCGTTCAAAGCTCACTTTCAGAATCGTCGATCATCAATAGCGTTATGCTGGGTAAAGTCAGAACAGGAACAGCAGGCGTACTGTTTGTGCAACATACACCACATAGTGTATTGCATCTCCCCACAAATCTTAATGAAGCATTACAAGATGCATTTGGACCCATCTACCAAACTGGCTCAATCGTTACGCAAAGCGGCGCACTTCAATTAAATGTATCCTCTGGCGTTTATTCCTTTGGTTCAAAACAATTCAATCCTATGGGTGGCGATGCAATCAGTTGGGAAACATTTTTAGGTTCAGGCACCAATGAATATGTCGGCAATCAAAATAGTGTTGATTATCAACAATATGACAACAACGGAACATTAACTCCGATACCAGTAGGCGATTATGCACGCCATGAGCTTTATGTTATTAATGGTCCAAATGAAACCTATGCATTAGTTTATTCTCAAACAATTTTTTCATCATTAAATGAGGCTTCGGTTGGGGTAAACCCTATTCCTCCGGTAACTTGGACAGAAAATATTACACCGATTGCTGCAATTATTGTTACCAACACTACGGTGCCATCTGCTGCGATTCAACAAATTCTTGATGAGCGCCCCCGCGTTGGATTTTCAGCAAGTAGTGTTGCCGGCGTTACCGTGCACGGCAATCTTTTAGGATTACTTGCAGATGATCATCCACAATATCTTTTAGTCAATGGCACACGTGCAATGACGGGCTCATTAAATATGGGAACCAATGATATCGTCAATGCCGGTGCAATTACGGGCAATGGATTGCTCACCGCTGGCGGCGCGGCGCTTACCGGGAATACGACCATTAATAATAGTGGTTTGGGAACAACCGTTATTGGCAATAATAGCAGTACTACGACTATTACGGGTGCAACAACAATTAACACAACTGGTTCTGCAACAACAACAATCGGTAATAATATTGGTCCAAGCACTACCGCAATACAGGGTGCAACTACCATTGCTGCAACATCGGGCATACCGTTGTCTGTATCGGGCAATAATGCGAATCCAACTACCGTCATAACAGGTAATAGTACAACAACCGCTCCTGCATTGCGATTAATTAACAACCCAGCTGGCGTAAGCACAGACTTCTTCTTAACCATTGACAGCACTGGCGTTGTAAAACAAACTCCAGCAACAATACAAACTGGATTCATCATCAACGGCGGACAACCGGGTCCGCTGACGATTGGCACAACTGACGCAACGACCATGTCATTCATCACTAACAATGCACAACGAATTGGTATTGCAAACACCGGAATGGTAACCGTCGCAAATGGTGAAACAATTACTTCAGGGGGTCTAACCGTATCTGCTGGAGGAGCTTCGATTGCAAATGGTATCACCGCAACATCAGGCAATATTGTTGCATCATCTGGTGACGTGGCTGCATCAGGCACCCTTACTGCTGGCACGGGACTGACAGTAACTTCCGGTCCAACGATTATTGGTAACAGCTCAAGTTCAAACACGTTGCAAGGCACAACAAGAAACATTGGCAATACGCTTATGAGCGCAAATTCTGGCGTGGTATTAACGGTCACCGGCAATGCAGCAAATCCATCAACCGTGCTTGTGGGTAGCAGTTCAACAACAGCTCCTGCTTTGCGCTTGATGAATAATCCTGCATCAACATCAACAGACAATATTCTGACCATTGATGCACTTGGCAATGTAAAACAAGGCACAGCTGCATTTGGTAATGTGATTTACAATGGGGGACAACCTGGTCCACTGACGATCGGTACAACTGACGCAACGACCATGTCATTCATTACCAACAATGCACAACGAATTGTCATTGATGGAACAACTGGCATTGTCACTGTTGCAAATGGTGAAACCATTACTGCGGGTGGATTAACAATTAATGCGGGAGGCGCATCTGTTGCTGGTGGAATCACTGCAACGTCAGGAAATATTGCTACATCCGCGGGCAACATAAACGCTTCTGGATCACTTTCAGCAGGAACAACAGTCACTGCCGGCACGGGTATCACGGCAACGACTGGTAATATCACTGCTTCATCAGGCAATGTTTCTGCATCAGAAACTGTCACGGGTGGAACGGGAGTTACTGCAACAACAGGAAATATTACCGCATCTTCTGGCAACATTTCTGCTGCGTCTGGAAACATATTAGGCAACAGCTTAACCATCACAACAACTGCGACAATATGCAGCTTGAACGTCACGTGCGGTGCAACGATTACTACTCCAACCGTAGTTATTGATGGCACTTTAAAAGTAATAAATGGCGACATTCTTCTTGGTGATGCGAATGCTGAGGGAATTTCTGGTGTTTTAAAACTCGGCGTTGATCCAATATTCTTATACAACACCGGCACAAGCAATTTCTTTGCAGGTGATTACACCGCAGGATTAAATACCAATGTTACCGGTGCAAACAATATCAGCATTGGCACACAAGCAAATAGTTCATTAACTGCTGCTAATAATACAATTGCAATAGGCTTTGGTAGCAATGCTTCATCTTCGGATGCGATTACAATCGGTACCAATAGTACAGCAAGCGGAGACACGGGCGGAAATATCGCTCTTGGCCTCAATGCAAATGCACAAACTGCAACAGGAGGTAATGGTGGTGGTTGCGCACTAGGAAGAAGTTCTGCGGCTACGGGTAATGTCGCTATTGCGATAGGCTCTGCATCAACTGCAGCGGGAGATGCAGGAACGGCTATTGGTGTTTTAGCGAATGCTTCAAATACAAGCGCAATAGCTATCGGCGCGAATGCTACCGCTTCAGCTTTTAACGCCGTTGCTCTTGGCGCAAATGCCATATCTTCGCAAGCATCGGCTATCGTTTTAGGTGACTCAACCAATTCCGCAGTTGCTGTTGGTATTGGAACAAATACTCCTGCGGGAAAATTAGCAGTAGTAGGAAATAGTACTTCACCTGCTATTCTTTCTACGGGTAATAGTACAACAACTGCTCCGGCATTGCGGTTAATAAACAACCCAGCTGGCGTAAGCACAGACTTTTTCTTGACTATTGACAGCACCGGCGTTGTAAAACAAACTCCAGCAACAATACAAACGGGCTTTATTATCAACGGCGGGCAACCGGGTCCACTGACGATTGGCACAACTGACGCAACGACCATGTCATTCATCACCAATAACTTACAACGCATCGGCATTGATGGAACAACGGGCCTTGTTACTGTTGCAAATGGTGAAACAATTTCAGCTGGTGGATTAACAATTAATGCGGGAGGCGCATCTGTTGCTGGTGGAATCACTGCAACGTCAGGAAATATTGCTACATCCGCGGGCAACATAAACGCTTCAGGATCACTTTCAGCAGGAACAACAGTCACTGCAGGCACGGGTATCACGGCAACAACTGGTAATATCACTGCTTCATCAGGCAATGTTTCTGCATCAGGAACTGTCACTGGTGGAACGGGCATCACAGCGACATCAGGCAATATCACTGCTTCTTCTGGTAACATTTCTGCTGCATCAGGAAACATTCTTGGCAATAGCTTAACCATCACAACAACGGCAACGATATGCAGCTTAAATGTCACCTGCGGTGCAACCATTACTACTCCAACCGTAGTTATTGATGGCACTTTAAAAGTAATAAATGGCGACATTCTTCTTGGTGATGCGAATGCTGATGGAAGCTCGGGGGTGCTCAAACTCGGTGTTGATCCAATTTTCTTATACAACACCGGCACAAGCAATTTCTTTGCAGGTGATTACACCGCGGGATTAAATACCAATGTTACCGGTGCAAACAATATCAGTATTGGTACACAAGCAAATAGTTCATTAACTACTGCTAACAACACGGTTGCAATTGGTAATACAGCTTCTGCAAATGCAGCTGATGCACTCTCTATGGGTAATGGTGCATCATCAAACTTTGTTCGCGGTATTGCAATTGGTAGCAAAGATTCTACCAGCACTGGTACAGCTCCTAATGCAGGCTTTACCAATGGTATCGCTATTGGCAGTGCCTCAGGGACAATTAATGGTCCTTCGTCAGGATTAAATGGCATCGCTATTGGTCTGGGAACTGTTGCAAATGGCAATGAAGGTATTGCCATCGGTGACAGTGCCACCATCGCTGCTGCAAATCAAGCAATCGCTATTGGTAGCAGAGCAGGTGCAGTTGCTGGTCCAACGGTTGACGGCAATAATGGCATTGCGATTGGTAGTGCAATAGCAGGCGGACTAGCAGGAGCAAGTGCAGGTGGATTCCAATCGGTTGCAATCGGTGCAGGATCTTCAACAAGTAATATAAGTGGAAATCAAATTGCCATCGGTACCGGTGCAAGCGCTCCAAATGCAAATGCTATTGCTCTTGGATCCGGCGCAAATGTGCGCACAGCATCTGTAGATTCTATTGCCATTGGTACCAATGCCTCAGCAGGATCAACAACTGATTTTGGCACTGTGAATAATGCTATTGCATTGGGTGTTAATGCTACCGCTACGGGAAATGTATCAATTGCAATAGGGAGCTCAGCAAACAGTGCTGGTCAATTGAGCGTTGCTCTAGGAATTTTAGCAAACGCGAGCGGAAATGGAGCTATTGCAGCTGGCCCTAGCTCAATTGCTAATGCCGATAGTAGCACTTCTTTTGGTCGAGCTAGCAATGCATCTGCTGCAAGAGCTACCACAGTAGGAGCTTTTACTCAAGGCACCGCAGAAGGCAGTATTGCTATCGGGGCAGGTTTGGTGGGGGTGAGCAATGGCGCTACAGCTAGTGGATTGAATTCAATTGCAATTGGCGGATATGATGCAACAAATGTCATTGCACCAGCAACTTCAACCGGTATACGAGGCATCGCCGTTGGTCTCGGTACGCAGGCTTCATCTTCGGATGTGATTGCACTCGGCACGAATGCAAATGCAAATGGAGTAGAATCAACTGCGATTGGATATATTTCAGCAGCGTCAGGAGCCCAAGCGGCAGCAGTAGGCGTTAATGCACAAGCGTTGGCAGCTAGCTCTGTTGCTTTTGGACAAAATGCGACCGTAAATTCAGGCGGTACAAATGCTATTGCAATTGGTTTCAATGCAAATAATCTTGGTTTTCCTACGGGCGCAAACTCAATAGCAATTGGTTTAAATTCACAAGCGATAGCGGACAATGCTATCGCATTTGGTACATCTGCAAATTCATCTGCACCGCAAGGGATTGCAATGGGCAGAAATTGTATCGCAAGTGGTGCAGGCAATGCGGTTGCTATTGGTGATACTACAACAGCTTCCGCTGAGGCAACTATTGCAATGGGTGGTTCATCTCTTGCATCAGCGGTTAATACTATTGCACTTGGTAGTACAGCCAAAGCTTCAGGAAATAACACTGTCGCAATTGGTATACTTACTAATGCTTCTGCTACAGCAAACGCTCAAGATAGTGTCATTATTGGCAGCTTTGCAAATTCAAGCGCAAACTCTTCTCTTGCGCTCGGCACAGGTTCACGTGTAACGGCAATCAGTGCAAATGGAATTGCAATTGGTAACAGCGCACTTGTTGATGGAGCAAGTACTATCGCCCTTGGTACTAATACAACGGCAACGGGAGGATTTTCCAATGCTATTTCAATTGGTAGCAACGCGAAAATCGGTGGCGATGCTGCTATTGCAATTGGTGAGGGCAGTATTGCTTCTGGGGCTTTAAGCATTGCACATGGCGAAGGGTCTTTGGCAACTGCAGAAGCAAGTATCGCCATTGGTGTTGCTGATACAACAGGCATTGGTTCAAGGGCCACGAGCGCAGGCGCAGTTGCTATTGGTTCTGGTTATATCTACAATGGCGCAACTGCCTCTGATATAAATACAATTGCAATAGGCTCTGGTAGCAATGCCTCATCCTCGAATGTAATTGCAATCGGTACAAATGCTCTTGCAAGCGGTGACACAGGCGGAAACATTGCTATTGGTCCAAGCGCGAACGCACAGACTTCAGCAGGAGGCAGTGGCGGTGGCTGCGCAATCGGAAGAGGTTCTGTCGCTACCGGCAATGTTGCTATTGCGATAGGTTCTGCAGCAACTGCAGCGGGTGATGGAGCGACTGCTATTGGGGTGTTAGCCAATGCTTCAGGCACAGGAGCAGTAGCTCTCGGCGTAAACGCCATAGGCTCTGCTCAAAATACAATCGCCTTAAGCAGCAGTGCTCATGCTTCGAGCTATGGAGCAATTGCAATCGGCGAGGTTACAACTTCATCGGGTTTAAACTCAGTAGCGATAGCGCCAAACACGGTAGCAACAGGATTCAATAGCGTTGCCATTAGTAATTCTGCAAATGCTCAAGCAGATAATAGCATGGCGCTCGGAACTCTTTCATCTGCGACTGGTACCCAAGCTATTGCGATAGGCACTAGCTCATCTGCATTGACTACAAATGCTCTTGCGATAGGAGCTTCTTCCAGCACATCGGGAATTAATGCTGTTGCAGTAGGACCAAATACAAATTCGTCAGGAGCAAGCAGCATCGCTATAGGTTCAGGAACTGTATCTTCGGGCTTTACTTCAATAGCCATGGGAGATTCTTCCCAAGCAACTGGTGGGAATGCTATCGCTATAGGTATGCCAGCAACTGCATCAGGAAATGCGATTGCTCTTGGCACTGCTGCCAATGCCTCAGGGGCAAGCGCAATCGCACTCGGTAATGGTACGCAAGCGTCAGGATTTGTTTCAACTGCGCTTGGGTGGACATCGAATGCAATCGGAAGTAATTCTCTTGCAGTGGGTCCGTCAGCAACAACAAGCGCAGCTTCAACAAGCGGTATTGCAATCGGAGATACTGCAATTGTAGACGGAGCGAATAATATTGCTCTTGGTACAAGCGCTACTGCTACTGGAAGCTGGTTCAATGCCGTAGTGATTGGAATTTCTTCAAAAATTGGCGGCAACAATGCAATTTCTATCGGTAATTCTGCTAGTGCAAATGGCGCTGATTCTCTCGCGCTAGGAACAAACGCTGCTTCTACAGGCGGTATTAGTAATATAGCAATAGGCCAGGGAGCACAATCTGCAGGCGCGTTTGGTGCTACTTCGATTGGTCAGACTGCAAATGCTTCTGGCAATGCAACCACTGCTCTCGGTTATAGCGCCAGCGCTACTGCCTTAGGTAGTACAGCTCTTGGTGAAGCGTCATCTGCAACTGGCGCATTTGCTTCCGCACTTGGTACGGGCGCTATAGCAACGGGTGATTTAAGTGTCGCTTGTGGCGTGAGCGCTCTGGCATCTGGCGCAAGTTCACTCGCCCTTGGTGATAGTACCACGGCATCAGGAGCAAATTCTATCGCAATGGGGACAGGAACCTCTTCTGCTACCAATAGCATTGGTATTGGCCAAGGAATAACAGTACTCGGTGACGAGGGAATTGCTCTTGGCACCGCTGCCACATCAACAGGAATTTCTGCATCAATAGCGATTGGTTCAAATTCACAAGCATATAATATTCGTACCATTGCTCTTGGTACTAATGCGGTTGCAGCTGGAGTAGAATCAACTGCAATTGGATATATTTCCGCAGCATCGGGAGCTCAAGCGGCAGCAATAGGCGTTAATGCACAAGCGTTGTCAGTCGGCTCTGTTGCTTTTGGACAAAATGCGGTCGTAAGTTCAGGTGGCACGAATGGTATTGCTATTGGTCTTAATGCAAACAACCTTGGCAACCCGACTGGCTCAAGCTCAATAGCACTTGGTGTAAATTCACAAGCATACAATACTAATGCTGTTGCTATTGGTGCAGGTGCCATCTCTTCGCAAGCTTCTGGTATTGTCTTGGGTGATTCTACGAGTTCAGCGGTTGCCGTTGGTATTGGAACAAATACCCCTGACTCTCGATTGACCGTTTTTGGAAATGGCAGCAGTCCCGCAGCATCATTCACGGGCAGTAGCTCAACAACAGCACCAGCATTACGGTTGTTAAATAATCCTCCGTCTGGCGTAGGTGACCAATTCTTGACCATTGATGCATCAGGTAACGTACGACAAGGTGCTGGTGGGGGATCGGGCGACGTCGTTAATGGTGGACAAGCTGGACCGCTTACTTTGGGAACAACCGATGCAACGACATTGTCGCTTATTACGAATAATAATTCAGCATTGACAATTACGAGTGCACAAAAGATTGGCATTGGTACACAAGCACCAATTACTCAATTTAACGTGGCAGGAAGTACTCCTTCTCTGGTCAGTACTACTGCAACAGGAAATAATCCTGTTGCAGTCTATGTACAAGGTCGTTATGCATATATAGTAAATAATACCGGGAATACACTGCAAATTTTCGATGCATCCAATCCAACAACCCCAACGCTTGTTGGTTCTGTCGCTGTTACTGGGCCTAATTCAGTCTACGTGCAGGGGCGCTATGCGTATGTGGTAACTTCTGGCAATCTTCTGCGAATTTTTGATATATCCGATCCTGCATCACCAACGGCCGTAAATGGCGCAGGTACAGCAGCCGGTGCGAATCCCTACTCAGTCTACGTACAAGGTCGTTATGCATATATAATAAATCAAGGCTCAACCGGTACAAATGGATTTCAAATTTTTGATGTATATAATCCTGCAGCCCCAACGCTCGTTGGTACGACTACAACAGGTAATACTCCCATTGCGGTCTATGTACAAGGTCGTTATGCATATATAGTAAATAATAGCAGTGATACACTGCAAATTTTTGATGTATCCAGTCCCGCATCTCCCTCACTTGTTGGTACTGGCACAACAGATACTTTTCCCATTGCTGTCTACGTACAAGGCCGTTATGCATATGTACTCAATACAACTACTGGTGCAAATGGATTTCAAATTTTTGATATATACAATCCTGCAGCTCCCGTTTCCGTTGGTACAGCCACAACAGATGCTTTTCCTACTTCTGTCTATGTGCAAGGGCGCTATGCATACGTAGCAAATAATAGCAATTCACTGCAAGTTTTCGACGTATCTAATCCTGCATCTCCTACTCAGGTAGGTCCTGCCGTAACAACAGGTAGCAACCCTATTTCCCTCTATGTACAAGGTCGCTATGCATATCTGGCAAATAACGCCAATATTGGATCGCCTACGTTTCAAATTTTTGATCTCGGTGGTGCCTACATACAGCAACTTGAAGCGGGGGGCATTGAGGTTGGAACGCTTGCAACGCGTGAAAATCTTACCATCAACAATGATCTTGATGTTAAAGGTGGCGCAAATATAGGTAGAACGTTGCAAGTGGCGGGAAATGTTGGTGTTGGCGGAACGCTTACGCAGGTATCAGATGCGCGCAAAAAGAATAAACTCTGTGCTATTGAAAACACCGTAGCTTTGGTTAATAAACTCAAGCCACTTAAATATAAATGGTCACCAAAAGCACGTGCATTAAATAATAATCTTGATAACGAATCGCATGTAGGATTCTTTGCACAAGAACTTAAAGAAGTGCTTCCAGAATTGGTACACTGCGATGCAGATGGTTATTATTCGGTAGATTATATTGGCCTGACGCCATTCTTAACTGCTGCAATACAAGAACAAGATAGAATGATGCAACAACAAAGCAGCATTATTCGTGATCTTATAGAAAAAATTGAGCACATGTCGGATGAAATTGCGTTACTGAAAGGTATACCACAAACACGATAATCGATATATTGAAAGCTAAAAAAACGGGGCGGTGAAAACTCCCCGTTTTTTTTACGTCACTAGTTGCGATATCACGTATTATGCAAGCAATGACTTTTCAAATCCCACAAAGCCTTCTGCTTGCCAGGTCTGTTTAAAGCCAAGCTTGCGATATAATCGCTGTGCAGAATGGTTTGAAACGCGTGTGACCAGTTCAACGATACACATGCCGTGGCATAATGCATCTTCAAGCGCAAAGGTGAGCAGTTTGCGTGCATATCCTTTTTGGCGATGTTCACGATCAACTGCTAAAAATTGTACCCTTCCTCTGCACCCTTTATCGCGGTAATAGGTAACAAAGCCAACAGGCTTTCCATGCATACGATAAACATAGATATTCAAACTATTATCAGGGTATGATGGCACTGCAGCGCGATGTGCAAACATATATTCGGTACTGAAATCTGTCGAGTCTTCACTGACAAGCCAGTACCAATCTGTGCGCACAATATCTGTCAGTGCTTGTTCATCTTGTGGCTGGTATGGCGTGATGCCATAATAGTGCGTTGCAACATAATAGCCGCCGATGCCGATACACAATGCACTTACCAGCGCAAGTAAATATAAGGTTTTTTTAAATGTTGTTGATTGTGTCATGATTTTTTTCCTTTTGTATGTAACTAAGTTTGTTTTGATAGATAATTTTGCGCAAGAGCAACCCCTGGGCAGGAGCAGTCGGCAAAAAATGTTCCGGATTTTTTGCTGCAAAAACTTCTAACAAATGCTCTTTGGTAAGATCATGGTACGTTGCGATATGCAAAGCGGCGCCGACCATGCGGCGGATCATATACCTCAAAAAGCCAGGACCTTGCACAATGACACGATAGGCTTGATAGTGTGGAAGCCATATCACTCGTATTGCATCAACCGTGCGTACCGTTGATTCCTGTTCGTCTCCGGTGCAAAATGATCTGAAGTCATGGTTGCCGACAAATACCTGCAGACATTCTTCAAATAATTTTACATCAAACGGGAAACGATAATATAAACCATAACGCGCTACAAATGGCAACGGGCGCTGCGGAAAAATATGATACCAATAGGTTTTTTGGCGGACCGAGTATTGTGGATGGAATGTTGCATCAACGGGTTCAAGAGAACGAATGTGAATATCAGCCGGCAAGCGACCGTTCCATGCCTGCTTGAATTTTTGGGGAGTAATCTTCAAGTCTGTTCTGCAGATGACAACTTGCCCGAGTGCATGCACGCCGGCATCGGTACGCGAAGCGCCGACGATACTGATGGGTGCACCAAAAACTTTTTTGTATTGTTCTTGTAGAACCCCTACAACCGTAACCTGATTCGGTTGGTATTGCCAACCATGGTAGTTGGTGCCATCATACGAGATAATGAGTTTGTAGTGTTGCATAGTCTAAAAATGCGCTATAAAAACAAAAAAACCCCATCTGTTGTTACACAAATGGGGTGTATACTTACTTACGCAATGTTGCGCGTAAAATTTTCTTACGAAGACGGATAGATTCCGGCGTCACTTCAATCAGCTCATCCGGCTGGATCCATTCCATACACGTTTCAAGACTCATCATGCGAGGTGGTTCAAGTTGCACTAACTCATCAGAACCAGATGCACGCATGTTGGTCAATTTCTTGAGTTTGCATGGGTTCACATCCATATCATCATCACGGCTATTTTCACCAATGATCATACCTTCGTATACTACGTCAGTAGGTTTTACAAAGAGTGTTCCACGTTCTTGCAAAGTATTCAATGCAAAAGCGGTACATGGACCATTTTCCATAGAAACCAAAGTACCTTTAATACGAGTAGTGATATCACCACGGTATGGTTGGTAGCCAAGGAAGCTAAATGTTGCAATACCAGCACCACGTGTATCGGTTAAGAATTGTCCACGGAAGCCTAAAAGACCGCGTGAAGGAACTTCAAACTCAACACGAACGCGACCATTATCATAATGTTCCATGTTCTTCATCTCAGCCTTTTTACGACCAAGTGATTCCATGACAACACCTTGATAATCTGATGGAATTTCAACAACAAGATACTCGATCGGTTCACACTTTACGCCATCGATAGTTTTATAAATAACTTCAGGTGCAGAAACTTGAATTTCAAACCCTTCGCGACGCATGTTTTCGATCAAAATACCAAGGTGCAATTGTCCACGACCAGAAACTTTGAAAGATTCTGCAGAGCTTGTCGGCTCAACACGTAACGCAACGTTAACTTTTAATTCTTTTTCAAGTCTGTCTTTAATTTGGCGTGAGGTTAATAATTTACCTTCTTTACCACTAAACGGAGAATCGTTCACCGAAATATACACAGACATAGTCGGTTCATCGATTTTTACGTATGGATACGGTAACGGAACACCCACATCACACAATGTCGTACCAATGGTTACCGGCTCATCAAAACCAGTCACCGCAACGATATCACCAAACTGAGCTTCATCAGTTTCGATACGTTGCAACCCGAGGAATGTATAAATTTTTGTAATTTTTAAAGGTTTACTGCAGGTTTCATCTTTACAACACATCACCTGACCGCCAACCTTCATAGAGCCACTGAATACTCTTCCAATAGCTATTGGCCCCAAGAAGTCTGAGTGATCAAGACTGGTAACCAACATCTGCAAGCCTTTTGGATTTTTTTCTTTTGGCGCAGGAACGTGTTCAATAATTGCATCGAACAACGGCTTTAATGAATCACTTGGCTTGTTAAGATCGGTGGTTGCAAAACCATTACGTGAAGAACCATATAAAATAGGGAAATTCAACTGATCTTCATTTTGAGCAAGATCCAAGAAAAGATCGTGAATTAAACTTTCTGTACGAGCAATATCAGCATCTTTACGATCGATCTTATTAATAAGCACGATCGGCTTTAAGTTAAGTTGCAGCGCTTTGTATAACACAAAACGTGTACCAGGCAATACGCCTTCTGCAGCATCAACTAAGAGCAAGAACCCTTCAACCATCTGCAACGTACGTTCAACTTCACCACCAAAGTCACTGTGACCTGGGGTATCAACAATATTGATCCAATTGTCGCCATATTTAATACCAGTGTTTTTTGCCAAAATAGTAATCCCACGCTCACGTTCAATAGCGTTGGAATCCATAACCCGGGCATTCCCTGCTTCAAGCGTTCCCGACTGAGTCAAGAGCTTATCAACAAGGGTAGTTTTCCCATGGTCTACGTGGGCGATAATTGCAATATTGCGGAGATGATTTCGTTGTTTTACATCCATAGTCTTAGGTCTGCTCACAGAAAAAAGTGAAAAAAATGAAGGCTTGCGTAAGGTATTCTTACGCAAGCCTTTTCAGATACTATTAGCCACGTGCTGAAAGATATGGCAATAGCGCCATTGAACGGGCTTTTTTAATTTCATTCGCAACTAAACGTTGGAATTTTGCACAGTTCCCAGAAATACGGGATGGCAGAATTTTTCCACGCTCGGTTAAAAAACCTTTGAGGAAATTAACGTTTTTGTAATCGATTGCTGCAGCAGGAATTTCACCTGCGGTAAAACGGCAACGCTTTGGTGCTTTAAAACCATTACGGCGAGTTTTTTTGCGCAGCAAACGACCGCTGATACGAAGTTTAGCTTTCTTGGCCATGATTTTCCTTTTCTTGGTAATCGTTATTTACAGGCAATTCTTCCTGTGTATCTTGTGCTACTGCATGAGAACGGTCAGAACGCATACGGCTTTCGCGGTATCCTTCAGGCTTGCTTGGAGCATCTTCCAGAGATTCTGGACGTTGATACTCAAGTGAACCTTTGGTATCCAAGCGATTAACCATATAACGCATAACTGTTTCATTCAATTTCACCGCCAACAACATTTTGATAGCCTCAAGCAATGCTTGCACATGCTCTTGAGCAACTTCAAAACGGGCCAAGAAATAGACACCATAATCTTTATCTTGAACGGGGTATGCTAACAGCATTTTTCCCCAACGCTCAAAAGAAAGCATTGTGCCTTTATGTTCACGGACGATCTCTTGCACTTGTGCTTCGATCGCCGATGCTTCGTCCTGAGTAATTTCAGGGACGGTCAATAAAAGTGTTTCGTAACGTAACATGGAGCTCCTCAAACTAAATGGCACTATCCTGTCGCCAGGCGTAGTATACCGTGCATACGTCTTTTCACGGTATTTAGTGATTAATAAATATCTTTCAATCTACCACTTTACTAAGAAAATGATAGTGTTTACGGGGTTATCTACCTTCGGCTTATCAGCTTTCGCTGGCCTCCGGATAATTTGCAAAGACTTTTTGCAAATTATTCAACAAACCGTTGGTGGCGCTCAATAACGCGACCAATAATTCTAAAGTGGTCCTTACCGCGAACAAGTGCAATCGGCGCTTGTTTAAAGTTTACTGATTCAAGCACAATAAACTCATCGGTATAGGTAACCTTCATAATTGCTTTTAATTTTGTTTCGTTACCATATTCAACAGCAGCGATGTCACCTGAACGGGTCCACACTTCTGGAGAAACTATCAATAAATCACCACGCTCAAAAGCAGGTGCCAACTGGTTATTGTTAACCATATACGCAAACATAGAGATGTCGGCCCGGTTCAATACCGTCACAAACATATCTTTGCAACCGCTGGTAACTTGTAATAATTGGTTATTATAAGGTGATGGATTTGAAGGGATATCGGCAATTACCGGTACAATGTGTACTTTTAATTGGACATCAACAGATTCAGGGAGGCTTACATTGCTATCAACGTTATCGGTTCTTTGACGACGTTGTAAAAAGAGGTCAACCGGTGCTACTTCAAACGCATGCGCTAATTTACGCAATGAATCTTCGTTCCAACGGCGAGTACCATTTTTAATATGGGTCAGGTAGCTTTCAGACATACCCGTTTTTTCAGCCAAGACCTTGGTTGTCCATCCTTTTTCGCGCAATAATTCCTTAACGCGTAATCCGGTCAAAGACATACATATCCTTTCAAACGTTGTACTGCTTTACTTAAAAAATTGTTATTACTTGCCTTTTTGTTATCATTTTTCAGATACGGTAAAGGAAATAATTACCTTATTTAGTATAAATAACCCATAATTCTTGTCAAATGGAAACTTTATAAGTGCCAATCGTAAAAATTTGTTTCCCATTTAAAAAACAACACTTTGATAAAAAGGCTGCCGATGAGGGCTTTTTACTCTGTGGCGTCGATGAAGTTGGCCGCGGATGCCTTGCAGGTCCGGTGGTAACCACTGCGCTTATCTTAAAGCCCGCATCGATGCGCACCAAGGGTCGCATGCCCCAACTGGCAGATTCTAAAATTTTAACCCCCGAAGAACGGCAAAAAGCCTATGATTGGCTTGTTCACAATAGCTGGTTTGGCACTGCGAGCATCCACCATCGTACCATTGATAAGGTCAATATCTACCAAGCAACCCTCAAGGCTATGCGCCGGGCAATTATTCAAATGCGCCTTGCCTACCCGAGCCTGACAGTTCCGGCCGCAATCGTGGTTGATGCCATGCCGCTGGATGCAAGTTTTCTCTGGGAAACGCATGATGCCTCCCGCATCATTTTGAAAAAAGATCACCCAGATGCCCAAAAAACCATGGAACATCCTTGGGGCAACGTTCTCTACTTTAATTATGGAGAAGAACGTTCGAAGGCGATAGCTGCTGCATCTATCATCGCCAAAGTCACCCGTGACCGCATCATGCACGACATTTCCCCATCATTCCCGGCCTATACATTCGCAAGCCACAAAGGCTATGCTGTCCCTGCACACAAAGAATATGTCACCCTCTGTGGCAGAAGTTTGATCCACCGCGTCAGCTTCCGTAGTGAATATGATCTTCCTAACGAAGAAAATCTCCAGATTTTCCAAATTTCTTCAGATACTTGACGAGACTCCTGCCACCATACTAACTTCATCATGAATCTTTAATTACCCCAAAAAAGGAGAGAACGGATGAAGTTCAAATACAAATCATGCTTTCTCGTGCTTGCACTTTTAGCAACCACGGCGATAGCACGAGCAGCAGCGGAATGCCCTACCATAACTCTGCAACAAGAAGAGATTGCAGAAATCATGTCTGCACAAGAAACCTATGCCTACTTTGGCCCTGCCATGTGTTCATTAATTGCTGATTTACCAGCACTGACAAAAATGGCACGCGCTTCTGGCATGCATGCACGGCATTTTGATGCATTATGTGAACTGGTTTCCCAAGGTTACACAACTGCTCCAGCGACAATGGTAAAAGCTGCAGTTGAAGAAGCTGCTGCATGCGTTGCTGCATGCAAAGCAGAACTTTCTGCACAAGAAGTTGCACGCATTGCTGATGCGCTTGAACAATATGACCATGCATTACAATCCGGCGCTGCTGATTTAGTCATTGCCGATGATGTCGATGACGCAGAAGCTGCAACGCGTGGTACCAAAAAGTTTGATAACATCATTGTCCGCAACCATGCTTCTATCGGTAGCTTATTTGTTGGTGGCGATGAGACAGTTCATCACAATCTTACTGTTGATAACGACTTGCTGGTTAAAGGCAATGAAATTATTAACGGCACACTCACCGTACGCGGCGCAACCATTTTCACTGGTACCAGTACCACAATTTCTGGTGACCTGAAAGTTTTACGCAATATCAAACTCCCTGATGCAAACGCAGCAGGAACTGTTGGCGTCTTACAACTTGGCGTCGACCCTATTTACGAATTCAACATGGGCACCAGTAACTTCTTTGCCGGTGATTACACTGTGGGAATGCCGAGCCCTGTTACCCTCACGGGCGCAAATAATATTAGCATCGGTACGCAGGCAAATAGTACGCTTACGATCTCCAGTCAGAATATTTCGATTGGTTCGAATACCCGAGCAGGATCACCTACCACAGCTGGGGTTAATAACTGTATTGCACTTGGCCTTAATGCGACTGCTACCGGAAACGTAAGTACTGCTCTTGGAAGCTCGGCCAATGCATCGGGAAACACTAGTCTTGCAGTAGGGATTCTTACACAGGCAAATGGTAACGGTAGCGTTGCAATAGGTGGTGGTTCCCAGGCAAATGCCTTTAACGCTGTCGCTTTAGGCGCCAGTACGGTAGCATCTGGTATAAGCTCAATTGCGCTCGGCGATGGAACTACTGCTTCAGGATTAAACTCTATTGCAATGGGGACAGGAACCTCTTCATCTACAAATGGCATCGCTATTGGTGAAGGAGTAACAGTACTCGGTGATAATGGAATTGCACTTGGAACATCTGCAACAGCAACAGGAAACACCAGTTCTATTGCAATTGGTAATGGCGCTCAGGCGTTATTCCCTAACTCAATCGCAATCGGAACCAGCGTAGTAACAACTTCTTCAGGAACATTCATTGGCGGCATTTATAACGCATTAGTTGTTGGACAATCTGTTACCATCAAGTCTGATGGACAATTAGGAACCACCGTTTCTGCTCGTCGCTTTAAAGAAAACTTCCGCAGTCTCGATAACCACTCAGCTCAAATTTACAACTTGAACCCAGTGAAGTTTGACTACAAAGCTGAACACGGCGGTGCCAGAGATCAATTTGGTCTTATTGCTGATGATGTTGCAAAACATTTACCAGAAATTGTTGTTCATGACAAAGATGGTGAAATTTACTCAGTTCAATATCATGTTCTTCCAACATTGTTGTTGAATGAGATGAAACACTTAGCTGCACGTGTTGCACAACTCGAAGCAGCATTGCAAAAAGCTCGTTAAACCAGGACTTCATCAACTCCGGGAGGCGAGGGAGAGAGATCTTCCTCGCCTCTCTTTTTTTGACTCCCCCAGACGCCAACCATTTTAACTAGCCATTCTTTCTTGGTATACTCAAATTATCGAGGGGTACAAGAAAGGGAAATTCTATGGTTATCTTACAAAGATTTATATTAGTATTGCTGGCACTCTGCAATGCGCCAGCAGTGCACACGGTGAGCTGGTTTTCATCACAAAAAATTGATACTTCTGCCGTTGCAGCATCTGCGTTAGGCATATTAGGCCTGGGAAGTTTATGGTGGATTAAAACCAGAGAGCAGCAGCAACCTGCTCAAAAGGTGCGCCGGATACCAGATGAAGCAAAGCAAGACATGGCTTTTTTTCGCGCAACCCTAGCAGCAGGAGTTACTGATGACGCATATCTTATGACGTTAGAAAAAATCCTCAAAAAAAGAACCATTGATCTGAATAAACGAGATACCAACGGCAGTTTGCCACTCGTTGATGCTGCACGTACCAATAATGTAAAAATTGCACGACTCTTATTGCATTATGGAGCAAAGCTGAATGCGCGCGATGCGCACTGCAACACAGCGTTGATGCAGGCAGAAAAAAGTAACCATACAGAGATGGTCAAATTTCTTGAAGAATACCAAAATGATCTTGATGCTCAATTTAAAAAAGCTCTTCAAGAAAAAAATAGAAAGCAGATTCTAGCGCTTGCTCCAGAAATAGATAGCAACATGCTCATGAATAATCAAGGCGAAACAGCATTGTTCGAGGCAGCCCGCAGCAATGATACCGACATGGCAGAATTATTACTGCAATTAGGTATTGACCCTGCGCTGCAAAACAAAAGCGGCAGAACAGCTCTGATCTCTGCTATTTTAAAGCGCAATCCTGAAATGGTAACCCTACTGAGCCGAGCAATGTCGTACCAAGCAATAAATGAGCCTGATAAAGATAGTAATACTGCAATAATTTACGCAGCAGATACCAACAATACTACCATGGTGGTTGACCTGTTGGCAGCAGGTGCCGATCCCTGCTTACAAAATAAAGACGGTATTACTGCAGCTGACATAACACATAATTATGAAATTAAAAAATTACTGAATGAGCATATACGATTGCGAACCGGTTCGTCTCCCACAAATAGTTCTGCATCTTCTTGCAGTTCCCCCTGGTCAAAAGTTCCTTCTCGTTCAAGTTCAAGTAGCTCGGAACCGGAAGACTTTGCAAGAAAATACAATGCAGAATATATACGGCAGCACCTTGCACAACAAGAGCGAGCGCCATACCCTCCCTTAAGTATCACTGGCCCGAGCGAATGGTTGCCATCAAGATAAATTATTTATTTTTAAGCAAGAATGATCGCAACATCCATGCCATCTTTTCATGCTGTTCCATGAGATCAGTAAGAAAATTATTCGTTCCCATATCATTCATGGCAGCAGTGGTGTCGATATCTTTACGAACTTGACGAATAATCGCTTCATGGTCTTCTAATAACCAGGCAATCATCGCAAGATCATCAGGATTTGTTCCTGGATGCTCTGGCAATGTGCCATGTTGCGCGAATTCCTTGATGGTGCCAAAAGACATTTCACCCAATGCACGCGCGCGTTCTGCAACATCATCAACAATCACAAACAATGCTTCGTACTGTTGTTTAAAAAATTCATGCAATGCACCAAAATGTTTGCCTTCTACGTTCCAATGAACTTTGAGCGTTTTGGTGTACAACATAAATTCATTGGCAAGCAGTTTGTTTAATAATGCCGCAGATTGTTCACAAGTTTTCTTTTCAAGTCCAATATTGATCATGATTATTCTTTCGCAAAATTATAGAATTCCCACCATTCTTAAAATATAAACGATGTGAAAAAGATTATCTATCGCTTATCAAATGTATTGACAGCGCACATGGTAAAGAACTATAAAAAAGCAGTAATAGTTTTTCCCTCCCACCAATACAAGGAGAATCATGAAACGATCAAGTTTAAGTCTTTTGCTGCTTACGGTCGCTGGGCAAGCAGCGGCATCTTCAGCTGCTGGCGGTGATACCATTGCCCATACCTTCTTTTCTGTGCGGCCGCACTTTCAAACAGCGTCTCCAGAACGTGTTATGTTTTTCCGCAATGATAAAGTAGATGAGCGTGAAAATAAATGGGGCGGAGCATTCCAAGCCGTGGTATATGGTGGTAAATCGATCAATAGCTGCCGACTTGCAGAATTCTTCATGCCATTTGGCAAAACGGCATTAAACGTGTATGAATTTGACCAAACACTCACCGATCCAACAGGTGGCGATTTAAATCCTGCAAAAGATATCGAAGCACGCAACTTTAACATTCAAACAGTGAACTCAACATTCCATAGTGTTATCGAATTTAGTCCTGAGCAAGAATATATCGGTATCGGCTTTGATTACATGCAAGTATTATGGCGTCGTTGCGATCATGCACAATTGTGGCTTGAAGCCTCATTCCCTATCGAACGCATCAGAAATAGAATGGGACTCACTGAACGAGTTATCGATAATGGTGGCGGCGCAGTAGCAGCAGCAGGTCTTGATGGTGCACCACGCGTTGGCAACATGATTGAAGCATTTAATCAATCAAATTGGAAGTACGGAAAAATCGCAGCTGGTACCTGTATGACAGAATGGGGCGTTGCTGACGTTGAAGTAAAATTACACTGGTCAGGGCACTATGGCGAAAGCTGCCGTCTTGATTCATTCCTTGGATTTGTTGCACCGACCGGTTCAAAAATTAATGCCTGCCACGCTGGGTATGTATTTTCTCCTGTTGTGGGTAACAATCACCACTGGGGCTTCTTATTTGGCGGAGAAATTCAATTTAATTTATGGGAATGTGGCAAACATTCCATCAGCTCTGCCTATGATTTATGCGGACGTATTTTCTTAAAAAATCATCAAATTCGCTCATTTGATTTAGAAGATAAACAATGGGGCAGATATCTTGAAGTATACACACAACCACAAGCAATTACTGCTTCAACCTTCCCAACAAATCCAAATTCAGGAACATCGGGTATTAACGTCTTTACACGCAAAGTAACGGTTGACCCACGTTACGCAGCAGATAGTAACACAGCATTTATTTATCGTTATTGCGGGTTGATGGTAGAAGTTGGTTATAATCTCTATGTTCGTGAAGCAGAACGCATTTGCCCAGCTGAGCCATGGGTAACTACCGATGTTGCTGCAAGTTCAATAGCAACAAGTGTTGATGACAATCCACTAGCTATTAAATCTGTGCTTGGTCGCGGCAGTCTTCAGCAAGCACGTACCATTGGCAAAAACTTTGATGGCGCAGATGAACCATACACAACAGCTAATTTTGAAGATATGCAACTCAGACAACAAAATGCAGATTTAAATTCAGCATCACATCCAGCAACTATTTCTAACACCATCTATGGCGGCGTTGGCTATGAATGGAATGTATGCGATGTTCCTATGTTCTTCGGCCTTGGTGGATCATACGAATTCTCACGCGTCAATACCACTCTCGAACGCTGGATGGCATTTGGTAAATTCGGTGTTTCATTCTAAAAAATAAAAAAGGACACACATGAAATTAAAAAGATTATTATTAGCAACGACCGTAGTATGCAGCGCTTCAATGCTGCATACTGCGACAAGTCGCGATCTTGAACAGTTTATACGAGCATTTGATAGCTGGAGAAGTGGTAACGCTGCTGAGCGTCAAAACATGATTAATTTCTATATCACCCTCAGAAATGATACGAGACGCCCTCAATGGGCTCAAATGGCCCGTGAACATGCCGCTGGCATGGGCATTGCAGATCTTGATGCTGAAATTGCAGCTCCCGCAGTACGCGCTCCGGCTGCTCGATTGGCTCCAATGCCAGCACCTGCTCCAGTAGCACCAGCTCCGGTGGTTGCAGCGCCAGTTGCACCGGCACCAATCATACCTCCAGCACCAATTGTTGCTCCCGTAGCTCCAACAGCTCCTGTTGCACCCGCACTGCCATCGCGCCCACCACGAAGAATTCCTCCCGTTGCTCCCGCTCCTGCTGCACCTGAGGTGCCTGAAGCCCCGGTTTTAGCTCCCGGAACAACCTATGTCCCAACAAGACCAATCTATCGCCCATCACGACCTTCAGCTCCTGTTGCCCCAGTAGCTCATGCTCCAATAGAAATAACTACAGGCACAGCACCAGAATCAGTAGTTGGCACCGGCGTACTTGCGCCTCAAGAAGGTTGTGAAATAGCAATTCCTGGCGCAACCGGAGAAAAAGTAGAGACAGCGCGCATCGAAGGAGAAATTCCTGAAGCTCCTTCGCTCAGTAAAGAAGAGGCTGAAAGATATGCAACTTCAAAAACTGAATCGCCAGATATTGGATATGGTGCGAGAAGACTTAAGCCCCTACCAAAAGAGAAAATTGTTATCGGTGAAGAAGCTCCAGTTGCTCCAAGTATGGTAGCGCCAAATGTTATAAATACAATTAATGATAACATCACAGAAATAAAACGGTTGCTTACTACTCATCGTCTGTTTAATTTTACCGAACAATCCTCACTCGCAGAGATTAAAACAAAAATTGAAGAGGTGCGAGATGCATTGGCATCGGTACAAAATTATGTAGCTCGAAGAAATCTTACTGATCTCGTAGAAAAACTAGAATCTGCGCTGCAAGCACGAAGAGCGAAGAATGACAACCTCACGCAAGATGAGCTTAACAGGATTATTAACCCAAATGCTGTAGTGATGCCCGCCCCCATAAACCCAGAAGAAGAATTGCCAGCAGGAATCCCAAGCGCACCAACATTAAACAAGGAAGACGCTGAAAGATATGCGGTTTCTAAAACTCCATCACCGGATATTGGATATGGTGCAAGAAGACTAAAACCTCTACCAAAAGAGAAAATTGTCATTGGAGAAGAGGCCCCAGGAGCACCACATATGGGTGCACCAGATATTATGCAAGACATCAATTCCACTATTGCTGAAATCGAGCGTCAACTTACAGCATCACGATGGCTCAGCGCTACTGAAAGATCTGCCCATGCTGAGATTCAACAACTCATCGATGCAGCACAAAAAAATGCTGAGAATATCTCTCATTATACTGAAAGAAATTCTGTTCTTGGCAGGTTACAGAACTTGCAGAATGCTTTAGAAAAACGGAAAACACTTAATAAAGCATTAACTAATGAAGAACTTCGTGCTTTTGTCAGTCCATCTTCAAGTCCATCAGCGCCAGTTACATTGCCGGCAGATCAAACGTTTGCAGCACAACTGACAAGTTTTCCACAAGTAAGAGATGCTATTGACGAGTTTCTAGCAAAAACACATTTTGAGGAAGATTTACCGCAAGATTTAGTTGAAGCTGGAAAAAAAGTATTAGCAATTTTACCACCACACACGCCGGAATACAGTGAGCTCAAAGGTATGTTGGGATTATAATATAAAAACAGGGAAGACGTGTGTTCATACGCACGTCTTCCCTGTACAAGGAACCCCATGAAAAAAAATCTCATATTTTTTCTGAGTATTATTTTCTGTCACATCCCGCTCTTTTCAGTTAAGTTAAGCGATTATGTTGCCCAAGCTGTCGGGCTTGATGAAACCAGCGATGATATTAAAAATAAAGCATTGTTTTTAACAAAATCATTACAGATTAATAATCATCCCGATGCAAAGTTGGCTTATTACTTTTTATCTCGCAGCAAATATTTTAACAAAGACAAAGCAGCTCTTGATAAAGCGCTTGCAGAAATTTCGATGGCAGCTCCCGCGAATGCATCACAATATCAAGGTCACCAAGGCCCACAAGCAATTGATGATATGATTACCATGTTTACTGCAGGACCAGGAAGTGCGATTTATAAAAAATTAGCACCAACGCACAATAAACAAGCAATCGATACGATAGTTTCTGCTTTAGAAAACACAAAATCAATGCTCAATTAAACGCAAAGAAAAAAGCTGGCATGCAACACAACGTGCATGCCAGCTTTTTTTGACTAAATCAGCACATTGCACTAAGCTCCAAGCATCAGAATATTTCTTCTTTTTTAGTACAGTCTTTTTTTCATAAAGGTAGTGCAATGAATCATGTCTTATGTAGGCGCGGGTTATGCGCAGCTTTGCTCACGGCATTGGTAACACAAGCAATTTTTGCTGATATTCATAAAAAAATCACCGAAGTGACCCAACAGCCATGCCAGCTCCTGTCACGCTATGTAAATAAACCATTTGCCAAAGCCGGTGAAAAGATCGCCCCCTACGTACCAGAAACACACGCCGATGTTACGTTGCCATTGTTAAGCCTTGCGCTCTATATTGCAGCAACGCAAGTTCTTCCCGCAACTGCTAAAACAAAAGGCAAAGCCACGCCACCTCACCTCAAAACCGGTATTAATTTATTTAAAATTGCCTGTGGTGCTGCCAGTTTTCATGAGACTTGGAAAAAAAATGATGATCCCCTTGAATGGGCATTCAAAAATAGCATCAGCACTCTTTTAATGGCATCTGGCAGTTATTCAATTTACCGAACCTATGTACCATTTTCCGTACAATCATCACAAAATCCAGGAGCATAAACCTATGTATAAGTTTTTTTTGTTTTTCTGTGTAGCATTATTTTCACAAAATATTTTTTCTCAAAAGAAAGCTGCTTGTATGAACAATCGTCCATCAATTTTAGTCACGGGTGGTGCTGGCTATATCGCAGCGCCAACTATCGCATTACTCACCCAGAAAAAGTATCATGTCGTGGTGATAGATACGAAAGATATATCTGAATTCCAAATGCCACAATTATTAGAACAACAGGTCAGTTATGTGCAAGCAGACTATGCTGATATTGCCGCACTGACCGCTCTTTGTGAACAACATAACATTATTGCTTGTATTCATTTTGCAGCATTTGCAGAAGTTGGTGAATCGGTTGAAAAGCCTGCAAAATATTATGACAATAATGTCAGCAAAACTATTCGTTTACTTGATACACTTCGTGCTTATCAAGTAAATAAAGTAATCTTTTCTTCAAGCTGTTCTGTATACGGCATGCCGCAATGGATGCCGCTGACAGAAGAACATAGCCGCAATCCATTAAGCCCCTATGGCAGAAGCAAGATGATCGTCGAGATGATCTTAGAAGATTACAGCCGCGCATATAATTTAAATTACGTTTCTTTACGTTATTTTAATGCTGCAGGTGCTCTGCCAGAACTTGGCTTAGGCGAACGGCATGAACCGGAATCACATCTTATTCCGCGGGCATTACAAGCTGCGTACACAGGCTCACCATTTGGTGTATTTGGTAATGATTATACTACAGAAGATGGCACCTGTGTTCGTGATTATTTACATATTGCCGATCTTGCAACTGCTCACGTTGCTGCTCTTGAATATCTGATGCACAATAAACCATCTATAATATGCAATCTTGGTACTGGCAATGGCTATTCTGTTGAAGATATTTTACAAGCGATCGAACAAGCCACTGGATTTACCATACAGCGTGTGTACCAAAAGCGCCGCATCGGTGATGCACCAAAACTGGTTGCAAATCCACAAGCTGCGTTAGAAAATTTAGGATGGAAAGCAGAACATTCAGACTTAAAAACTATTATTGCAGATGCGCATGCGTTTCATTACCCGCTCTACAGATCTGCGATGAAAACAGTGCACATGGAGCGATAAACAATTATGATTCCAAAATATAGTAAATATTTTTTACTAATTTTTATCCTCGCACAATCAGATCTGTTTTCTGCCCCCGCAGCGACAAGCCACTCATTCTTCTTTGTGCCACCAACGTACAGTTTGCCGATGATTCGGTCATTTTATCGCCACGATAAAGAGATCACGCAATGGGGCGCATGGGAAGTTGTGCCCTATGTGAGCCACTCAACAAACCCCTGCAAATTAACACAATATTTTATGCCATTTGGGAAAACTGAATTAAACGTCTTTGAATATCATGTCACGCCAGAAGATCCCACCGGCGGCGACCTGAACCCTACAAAAGATATTGAAGCACGCCACTTTAATATTCAAACGAATACGGGAACGTTCCATAGTCGCATCACCTTTGCACCAGAGCATTCGGTCGTCGGTGCTGGATTTACCATACAACAAACGTTATATAAAAATTGTTTGAACGAACCACGCTTGTGGCTTGAAGTTTCATTTCCGATCGAGCAAGTCAAACACCGCATGAACTTTAAAGAAGAGGTTATCAATGATGGTGATGGTGCTGTGAATGCACTCGGACTTGATAATGCTCCTCGTGTTGGATCGATGACGCAAGCATTTAAACAAGAAAATTGGAACTATGGCAAAATAGATAACCAAACACGCACGGTACAAGGTGTTGCAGATGTTTCTATCACACTCAACTGGGGAACATTTTTTCAAGGTTGTTATTCAAGCACGGCACTGGGATTTGTGGTACCAACTGGTACAGAAATAAATGCCGGTAATGCAGCGTATGTTTTCTCGCCAGTGCTGGGTAATAATCACCACTGGGAAGTACTCTTTGGTAATCAATTATGTATCGATTTGTGGCACCGCGATGACCACGCATTAAAGCTCTATTTTAATGGACGCGGCAGTATTATTATACGCAATCATCAAGTGCGCTCTTTTGATTCCTACGATAAATCATGGAGCCGGTACATGGAAACCTATCTGACGCAAGCTGCAGCAGAAGAGGCAAAAACAACCACAAACCCAAATGCAGGAACTTCGGGGATTAACGTATTTACGCGCTGTTTTAAAATAGATCCACGCTATCAAGCAGAAACAAAGACGGCATTAACGTACCAATACAAAGGTCTTCTGACTGAGTTTGGTGGTGGATTATATATTCGTCATGCGGAACTTTTTGATTTCAATGTATGGGAACCGCGCGTCGCATTTAAGGATGTCAGCGGAGATGGTAACACAAACCTTGCGCGTACTATCGGCAAAAACTTTCCGGGAGTTGCCATTACCAATACCAATGATTTTACTGATGCGCTGGTTTATCTCAATGACCTTAATGTACTTTCTGCAACGCATCCGAGTATCATTACTGCATTAGTGTACGGTACCATTGGGTATGAATGGATGAACCATAAAGCTCCTGTGGTGATCTCGCTGGGTAGTTCCTATGATTTTTCACAACGCAATACCACGATAGATCGTTGGTCTGTGTGGGGAAAATTGGCAGTATCATTTTAAAGTAATGGAATGAAACAGATTGCGTTATCTTTGCTCTGTTTGAACATCTGCGTGGAATACGCAGCTACTTCTTCAGATTTAGTTTTTTTTGAAACTACTTTCAAACAATGGTTTGCATCAAGAAGCTCCGACAACTATGAACAATTGATGCATGCATATGAAGTATTGCGTCTTGATACGCTTCGCCCGCGCTGGGCACAAATGGCGCAAGACCAAGCACGCTATTATGGCATTGATATTGAACAAATGTATCAAGCATTTATCGCGCTCCCCACATGCCCTGCACCTGCCCCTATACCAACACCAACACCTGCTCCACTTCCACCAGTAGAACCACCGCAACCGGTTGCTCCCATTGTGCCACCAGTAGTTCCAAATCCACCACCAGATCCTGTGATACCGGTAGTTCCAACACCAATAATTCCAACTCCCGAGCCTCAGCCGCAACCAGTGCCTCCCGTTATTCCTCCTGCACCACCTATAGAACCACCAATAACTCCAACACCGACACCCACACCAACTCCACTTCCACCAATAGAACCGCCACAACCCGGACCCATACCGCCTACACCAGTGCCGGTGCCTGGTCCCATTATACCTCCGGTAATACCGCCATCACCACCAACTCCAGAACCAACACCTGAGCCTCAGCCGCAACCAGTACCGCCTGTTATTCCTCCAGTGCCACCCGTAGAGCCACCAATAAATCCAATTCCAGAACCTCTGCCAATGCCTGGACCGGTGACGCCTACGCCGCAAACCCCGGGAACTGAAACAACAAACAGTTCTGATTCGGATGAAGATGAGTTTTGTTTGGCAACATTTATTGCGTCACTGATTCCGGAGATAAAAGCATACGTACAAAAAAAAGACCCGAGAAAAATTCCCGAGTCTTTTGTTAAACTTTCACGTACAACCCGCATGGTTCGATACAATTTTGCTCACGCAAAATCACTCACCACGAGCGGACAGCCTTATCCATTTATTTGCCGCAACACTTCTTATATTTTTTGTCAGAACCGCATGGACAGGGTTCGTTTCTCCCTGCTGCGCTTGCAGATTGCGCAGAAGTATTTGAAGCAACGGTCACGCCAGCAACGGTAGTTTCTTGTCCACCAGCAAGTGTTAAATCACGCAATTCGTTTTCACGACGTTGCTCAATCTTTCGTTGATCAAAGCGTTCAAGATCGAGATGGAAAATGTGATGCACAATTTCCCAACGAACATTACGCATCATGTCTTCAAACATAGCAAATGATTCACGCTTATATTCGATTAATGGATTCTTCTGCCCAACTTGGCGCAACCCAATACCCTCTTTAAGGCTATCAAGATTAAGCATATGCTGCTTCCATGCTTGGTCAATTGCTTCGAGCATGATCCATTTTTGCGCTTCACGCACAACCTGCACATGTGGACCTTGCGTATAGAGCTCATACCGTATCAACAAAAAGTTGATCAAGTCTGAACGGAGCTTTTCGCTGTCTGAAACGGCAAGCCCTTGTTTTGCAAAGTCTTCAATCGTGAGATTGGTTGTCTGCGCAACGGTTTTAATAATTTCTTCAAATAGCTCTTTGGTAATCATGCGACCGGAGCTATGGAATGCCATTACATCTTCTACGGATCCTGCAATCAGATCACGCACTAAATCAAAAATCTGATCTTCACCTTCCAGAATTGCACGACGATAATTGTAAACAACAGTACGCTGTTGGTTCAACACGTCGTCATATTCAAGCAGATGCTTACGAATTTCGAAGTTATATTTTTCTACTTTTTCTTGCGCATATTCGATATTGCGTGAAATCATACGAGATTCGATCACCTCGTCTTCCTTCATGCCCACTTGTTCCATGCGCTTCTTAATAGTGTCACCAGCAAATATGCGCACCAGATCATCTTCAAGCGAAATATAAAAACGAGATTCACCCGGATCACCTTGGCGACCAGAGCGCCCACGCAGCTGATTATCGATACGGCGACTTTCATGTCGCTCAGTGCCTAAAATATAGAGACCACCCAATGTACGAGTTTCTGGCGTCAGTTTAATATCAGTACCACGGCCAGCCATGTTGGTTGCAATGGTAATGTGAGCTTTTTCACCAGCATGCGCAACAATTTCTGCTTCACGAGCATGATTTTTTGCGTTTAACACTTCATGCGGAATGCGATGTGCACTAAAAATAGAACTCAATAATTCTGAAGTTTCTACGGCAATGGTACCAATCAGCACCGGTTGCCCTGCGTTGTAACGCTGTCTGACATCTTCCACAATTGCTTCGTATTTTCCTTTTTTGGTCAGGAAAATAAGATCTGGTTTATCAGCACGAATTACCGCATCATTCGTTGGAATGCTCACGATATGGAGTTTGTAGATCTGATAAAACTCTTCTGCTTCGGTGGCAGCAGTACCGGTCATACCAGCAAGTTTTTTATAGAGACGGAAGTAGTTCTGCAACGTAATCGAAGCAAGCGTTTGACTTTCGCGTTCGATGGTCACATTTTCTTTTGCCTCAATTGCTTGGTGCAAGCCATCGCTATAGCGTCTTCCCGGCAAAATACGGCCGGTAAACTCATCAACAATGAGCACTTCATCATCACGCACCACATATTCAACATCACGTTTAAATAACGCATGTGCTTTGAGCGCTTGGTTGACGTGGTGCAAAATCTTCACATTTTCTATGGCGTAAAGATTGTTGATATGCAATGAACGTTCAACTTTATCATTACCAAGTTCGGTAAGCGTTGCTCGTTTTTCTTTTTCATCAACTTCGTAATCGACACCTTTTACAAGAGTTGCCGCAACGCGGTTAACTTGTGTATACAGGCTGCTGCTTTCATCAGCAGAACCAGAAATAATGAGCGGTGTTCGAGCTTCATCAATCAGAATAGAGTCGACTTCATCCACAATCGCAAAATTCAGTTCACGCTGCACATAATCTTCTAAGCGGAACTTCATATTATCGCGCAGATAATCGAAACCAAGTTCGCTATTGGTTGCATAGAGAATGTCTGCTTGATACGCTTCTTTGCGATCAGCATCACGCATGGAGTTTTGCAAAACACCGACTTGTAAACCCAAACTTTGGTAGATCGGAGACATCCATTCAGCGTCACGCTTTGCAAGATAATCGTTGACGGTTACTAAGTGTGAGCTTTTACCACTGAGGGCATTTAAATAGAGCGGTAAGGTTGCGGTCAAAGTTTTACCTTCACCGGTTTTCATCTCAGCAATTTTGCCTTGATGCAAAACAATACCACCCATCAATTGCACATCATAATGGCGCTGGCCTAATTTACGGAAGGCTGTTTCACGCACCACCGCGAAGGCTTCTGGTAAAACATCATCAAGCGTTTTACCTTGAGAAATCTGTTCACGAAATTGCTGAGTTTTGAAGAGCAACTGCTCATCAGTTAAACTTTTTATCTGGGGTTCTAATTCGTTGATACGAGCAACAAGTGGCTGCAAGGCTTTGATTTGCCGTGCATTATTGGTACCGAATAGTCGTGCAAGAAGTCCGGTGATCATACATATCCTTCTGTTCTAGATGCACTATTAAAATATTTACGATTTTATAGGCAAGAAATACACTTTGTAAATTTGTATAAGTGTATCATCTTTTAAGCTGTTTGTCAGATTGAATTGAGAGCAACAATGGTCATCTGCCGCTGGGAGCGCTCTTTATCGCGCCGATAGGAACAAAATTGGGGTGAACATATGGTGCACAAAGCATAGTCTTTCACAAAAGCCTGTGCCGGAACTCCAAGCTGCTCAAGTTGAAGCTGGTTATAAAGCGTATTGTCAAAAAACAAGAGTCCTGCTCGCTCTTTCACGACCCGATTGCGATAGGCTTGTGGAATATTTTCTAAAAACTCTTGGGCAACTTCATAACAACAGGAACCGGCCGCTGGACCAAAAACCACCGTGCAATCTTCTGGCTGAGTACCAAAATGGCGCTGCATCTCTTCTAAAACTTTTTCTCCAATACCCGCAACGCTCCCCCGCCACCCGGCATGTGCTGCTGCCACCACATGATTTTTTGTATCATAGATAACCATCGGCAAACAGTCGGCGGTTGCAACGGCAAGCCCCGCATGGAGCACAGAAGTGATCAGGTAGTCGCCCTCAAAATCATAGGGGCGGCAAGCAAAATCTTCTGGTTTTACAAAAACCTTCCCAGCAACGCCATGCACTTGCTTGAGCGCCATCAGATACTTGAGCTGCATCTCTTCTGCCGCATCTTTAAATTGAGGCGCATTGCGCAACTCTGCCTCGCTGCCTATAGTATAAAACTCCTGCGGCGCAAAACCGGTCGCTTGGTCGCCGAAGAAGATGGTGAATTGTGGAGTGGTATAAAATTGCATGTAGTCTTTCTCGCTGCATACTTCGATCCGGCCTTCGCTAAGGCTTCGGCGGACAGGCCGGCCTTTAGTCCTGAGCGTAGCCGAAGGGTCAGCATGAGCGATTTATGTTAGCCGCTCATCTTGAGCTTGTCGAAAGATGAAGTGGCGTAAAAAACCCCAGAGAGTTTTCTCCAGGGCTTTGTAATTTCCGTTATTTCAAGATGCCGTTAGTTCTTTTGCTGCAAGCGTTTCTCTTGAACCATTTTACGCAGCAGGGTTGGAATTTCAAGATCTTTCTGTTTATCTGCTGAAGATTGCGCGCCTTGTGGTTGAGCTTCTTCTGCAGCAAGCTTCTCTTTTTCTTTCATCAAAAGATCATGCAATGGATGGCGCAGTGATGAAGACACATTGTCTTCTTTTTCCATTTTTTGTTGAACTGGTTCTGCTTTCACGGGTTCAGCCGCTAAAATAGACTCATTTGCAACTTCAGGCACTTTAATCTCTTGTACGGGTTTTGCTTCATATACCGGCTCCATAGGCGCAAATCCTGTTGCAATCACTGTTACGCTCACTTCATCACCCATGCTTTCATCAATCACTGAACCAAGAATAATCTGCGCATCTGAATGTGCTTCTTCGGTAACTAATGATGCAGCTTCGCTGATTTCAAGTAATCCTAAATTTGAACTACCCGTCACATTTAAGAGTACACTTTGTGCGCCTTTAATGCTGATATTATCAAGCAGTGGCGATGCGATTGCTTCTTGCGCAGCATAAAGTGCACGATTTTCACCGGCAGCTCTGCCTGTTCCCATCACAGCAAGTCCTTTGCCTTTCATGATGGCTTTCAGATCAGCAAAATCAACATTGATGTACCCAGGACGTGCAATAATATCTGCAATGCTTTTTACAAATTGTGAGATAACTGAATTGACCATTTCAAACGCATGCATCAACGAAAGATTTGCATCGGCAAGTTGAATCAGTTTTTCGTTTGGAATCGTAATCAGGGTATCAACTTCTTTGCGCAAGAGCGCTTCTGCTTCATCAGCAACTTTCATGCGACGTTTACCTTCAAATGAAAATGGCTTTGTAACCACCGCAACAGAAAGAACATCACGCTCTTTGAGTGCACGAGCAATCACCGGCAAAGCGCCAGAACCCGTTCCACCACCAAGACCGCCAATCAAGAAAACGATGTCACTATTTTTAATAATTTCTACCACTTCAGGAAGATCTTCTTCAGCAGCACGCTTTCCCAAATCTGGATTTGCACCTGAACCAAGTCCCTTGGTAGATTTTACCCCGATTTGGATTTTGTGCAGCGCTTTAGAAGTTTCGAGCGCTTTTAAATCAGTGTTAATGGCAACACAAGAAACGGCTTCATGCCAGTAAGATAATAAAGCATTAATGGTGTTACAACCGCCACCGCCGACACCAAGTACGGTAATACGGACAGAAGGCAATGCCAAACGTGATTCTTCTTTTTCAAAATCGATCATATTCATCTCCTAACTATGCTCTCATATGTCAGATTTATCTGCATACGAAAGACATTAGCATGGCGACTCACTATGGCGCAATAAAATTTCCTCAAAAGAAATCAAACACCCATGACTTCATGCGAGAAAAAACCTCTGTCACAAATGTTCCCGATAACCCCTGCGCTCCCGAGCGAGTTCTACGCATGGTATGCACCAATAAACCATACCCGGTTGCATAAATAGGGTTTTCCAGAGCATCTTTGAAGCTGAGTGAGACACGCGGTCTGCCCAGTCGGACCGGCATTTGTAAAATAGTTTCTGCCTGCTCTTTGATGCCATGTAATAATGATCCACCGCCCGTCAAAACTAAACCAGCATGCATCATGGGCCGTAATTTTTGTGTATCGATCGCATCTTTTAATAAAAACAAGAGCTCTTGCGTACGCGATTCAAGAATAGCAAGCACATCACTCTGCATCACCGTCTGCTTTTCTTCACCATGCACCGTGTCAATTTCAAGGGGCAGATTGTGAACAAAAAGAGACGCATCTGCAATGCCATACTCTTTTTTAATTCGCTCAGCTTCTTTTACTGTCGTGCGCAAACAGATTGCTAAATCATTGGTAAAAATATTCCCCGCAATCAAAAATACTTGCGTATGCCGAATATTGCCGTGCTGATAAATGGCAAAATCAGAAGTTCCACCACCAATATCGAGCATGCCAATCCCCAATTCACGTTCATCATCACTCAATACTGCATCAGCAGAAGCAAGTGGTTCTAAAATGATATCTTCTGTTTTCACCCCCGCAAGCGCACAACAACGGATTAAATTTTGCACCGAAGCCACAGCACCGGTAATCAGATGCACTTGCGCTTCAAGTCGCACGCCATACATACCCAGCGGATCACGAACTATGTGTTCATTGTCGATCGTATAAAATTGTGGCAGCGCATGCAGTAGCTGTTGCCCTTCTGGCAATGGTACTGCTTTTGCCGTATTTAGAACTGCAGCAATATCGAGTTGCCGTATTTCACCATGCTTAATCGGCACCATACCATGAGAATTAAAAGCATTGATATGGCCACCAGAAATGCCGATATAGGCAGATTCAACAGCAAAACCGGCCATGAGTTCTGCTTCTTTTAAAGCAGCTTTAATAGAATGTACTGCCGGCGCGATATCAACCACCACACCGCGGGCCAAACCCAGCGATGGCGCTTTGCCAATTCCTAAGATTTCGACATGGTGATCATCAAGTTGCTGTGCAATCAGCACGCAAATTTTTGTCGTACCGATGTCAATTGCCGTTATAATATTTTTCCCCAGACGTGTTTTCATAATCTCCCCCTTGCATGTGCTTTATGATCATTTGTCCCTTCACGCGCACATCAATAATTTTTTTCTGTGATATATGCCCCTTTTTTTTCATAGCTTCTGCAATTTTCTCTTGCAAAGTCGTGATAGCTTGTAATAATTCTGGCGTAAAACGCGTGGTATGCATCGCTACAAGAGCAATGTCGGGCGTCGCCTTATCGATAAGATAGATTGCTGTTTTATTTGCCCAGATAATGGCATGGTTTTCCCATAATTCTGCCGGCAAAGAGCGCAGAAATGCAAACAAATTCTTTACCGTATCTGGCTGTGCAATGGTTGGATCAGTTACTTTTATTGCAGGCAGTCGTTCCCGAATTATTTCTTGGATGGTCGCCGCTGGAACCAGCGTGCCCTGCTGTGTTACTACTAAATTTTGATTAATTCGTGCAAAAGGTGCGTAACCTTTAACCGTCACGTGCGCTTTTTGAAATCCGCATTGACGAATAGAGCACTGCTCACACCCCGCAAAAGCCTGCTGCACTGATTGTATAGCTTGCCCAAAATTATGTTCTTGTAAAAACTGCGGGGTTACTAACGCTCGACATTGTTGAACAATCTGAGGAGCAAATTGTGTGTCGACAAAAAAAGAGACTGTTCGTGGCTGCATGGCACTATACAAGCCATACACCACAAGTGCGCTGATACTGAGATATGTTACTACTGGTAATGATGCGCTCAGCTTCATTCCACTCCCCCCCGTAAACTGAGAATTCCCCTCTTTGGTTATACTCTTTTTTTAGTTACAGAGTCAATAATTAGATTTTTTCTTGATAACTCTCTTGACTATGTGCTTTCCGTAATACTAACATCAGCTCCAAATGTTTAACTATCTTTTCAAGGAGTATTAATGAAGTTCAAATACAAATCATGCTTTCTCGTGCTTGCGCTTTTGGCCACCACGGCGATAGCACGGGCAGCAGCAGAACGCCAATCAATAACGCTGCAACAAGACGAGATTGCAGAAATCATGTCTACACAAGAAACCTATGCCTACTTTGGCCCTGCCATGTGCTCACTCGTTGCTGATTTACCAGCACTAACAAAAATGGCACGCGCTTCTGACATGGATGCACGGCATCTTGATGCATTGTGCGAACTTGTTTCCCAAGGTTACACCACTGCACCTGCTTCTCTGGTAAGAGCTGCAGTTGAAGAAGCTGCTGCCTGCGTTGCTGCGTGCAAAGCAGAACTTTCTGTACAAGAAGTAGAACGCATTGCCGATGCACTTGAGCAGTATGATCATGCACTACAATCTGGCGCTGCTGATCTTGTCATCGCTGATGAAGAAGAATCAGAAGCTGCAACCCGTGGCACTAAAAAGTTTGATAATATCATTGTTCGCAACCGCGCTGCTATTGGTAGCTTGTTTGTTGGCGGCGATGAGACAGTTCATCACAATCTTACTGTTGATAACGATTTACTCGTTAAAGGCAATGAGATTATTAACGGCACACTTACCATACGCGGCGCAACCATTTTCACTGGTACCAGTACCACAATTTCTGGTGACCTGAAAGTTTTACGCAATATCAAACTCCCTGATGCACTCCCTGGATCAGCTGTACAAGGGATTTTACAACTCGGCGTAGATCCAATTTACGAATTCAATATGGGTGCAAGTAACTTCTTTGCTGGCGATTATACTTCTGGCATGCCTGCAACTATCACCACTGGTTCACATAACATTTCTATTGGTACGCGTGCAAATATTGGCTTAACAACCCAATTCCAAACAATAGCAATCGGTACCAATGCTAATGCAACGGGTAACGCAGCAACGGCGATTGGAAGAAACTCAGTAGCTTCTGCATCTGTCGCACAAGCATTTGGCAGCAGTGCCATGGCTACCGGAAGTTCTTCTGTAAGTGTGGGAATATCTACAATAGCGTCAGGAATAAGCTCTGTTGTAATGGGATCGAATGCAACTGCATCAGGTCAAAGCTCTCTTGCTCTCGGCGACTCAACTAATGCTACAGGATTAAACTCTATTTCTATAGGAACGGGCACAAGCAGCGCTACAAATGGCATTGGCATTGGTGAAGGAGTAACAGTACTCGGTGATAATGGAATTGCACTTGGGACATCTGCAACAGCAACAGGTAACGCTAGTTCTATTGCTATCGGTAATGGCGCTCTCGCATATAATATGCGTACCATTGCTCTTGGTTCTGGCGCGGTTGCAACAGGAGCAGAATCAACGGCCATTGGATATATTTCAGCAGCGTCGGGAGCTCAAGCGGCAGCAATAGGCGTTAATGCACAAGCATTGGCTCAGAGTTCTGTCGCTTTGGGACAAAACGCAATGGTAAGTTCAGGCGGCACGAATGCTATTGCAATTGGTCTCAATGCAAACCTTAGTAATCTGGCTGGCGCAAACTCAGTAGCAATTGGCAATAGTGCGAATGCAACTAATACGGGCAGCCTCGCTGTTGGTGATAGCACCAACGCATCCGGAGTAAATTCTATCGCAATAGGCACAGGAACCTCTTCATCTACAAATGGCATAGCTATTGGTGAAGCAGTAATAGTACTCGGTGATAATGGAATTGCACTTGGAACATCTGCAACTGCAACAGGAAATACAGCTTCAATTGCAATAGGCCTTAACTCATCTGCAACAAATATAAGCACTATCGCTATTGGTAATGGCGCTCAGGCGTTATTCCCTAACTCAATCGCAATCGGAACCAGCGTAGTAACAACTTCTTCCGGAACATTCATCGGCGGTATTTATAACGCATTAGTTGTTGGACAATCTGTTACTGTCAAAGCTGATGGACAATTAGGAACCACCGTTTCTGCTCGTCGCTTTAAAGAAAACTTCCGCAACCTTGATAACCACTCAGCTCAAATTTACAAATTGAATCCTGTGAAGTTTGACTACAAAGCTGAACACGGCGGTGCCAGAGATCAATTTGGTCTTATTGCTGATGATGTTGCAAAATATTTACCAGAAATTGTTGTTCACGACAAAGATGGTGAAATTTACTCAGTTCAATATCATGTTCTTCCAATATTGTTGTTGAACGAGATGAAACACAATAAAGAAAAAGTTGATGCATTAACTGCACGCGTTGCACAACTTGAAGCAACATTACAAAAAGCTCGATAAACGAGGTCTTCATCAGTCCGGGGGGCAAGAAGATTAATTTCTTCTGCCCCCCGATATTTTGTTTATAAAATAAATCTTTTAAATTTTCTTATGCAACGAGCTGACCATGAAAAGCAAAATGCCGGCAGCAACGGAAGCATTGTAAGAAACGTCTGCTCGTTTTTGTGGCAACGTGACTTTTTCACCAGCATTCAGAATCGAAGACGAGATACCAGCGCCTTCTCCACCAATAACCAAACAGACCGGCCCAGCAAAGTCTACGGTTCGCGCATCTTTACCATTAAATACGGCAAGATACGGTTTGTAGCCAGCTTTTTTCAGATCGATCATAGCGGCAGAGGCTGAAGTAGCTTCATAAATTTCCATGTGCTCAGAAAGACCAGCAGAAGATTTAATGGCAACGGCATTCAATGGCGCACCATTTTTACCACACAAGATAATGCCATCTGCACCGGTACAATAGGCAGAACGAATAATTGCCCCCAGGTTACGCGGATCTTGTACCCCATCAAGCATCACCAAAAATGGCGAACGTGCTGGGTCGAAGAATTTTTTACGAATAGGAAAAAGACCAACGGTAGCAACGACACCCTGATGATCAGGAGTGTCTACCATTTTGGTCAGTTGATCGCGGGAAACGTATTGAATTTGAGTACGTTCAGGAAGTATTTTCTTAATCTGATCCCACGCCTTTGGAGTAGGGTTTGTTGTATAAATAGTTCTGAGCTGTCTTCGTTTTGCGAGGATCAACTCAATAATAGGATGAATTCCATAAATAAATGTTTGTGGGGCGGTTTGTTTTGATGCCATAGGAATGTGCTGGGGTTAAGAGACAAAATACTAGTATTTACTATACCACAATTGCCGATTCTGCCCAGCAGATATTTCTTTTCTTGCGTCCTAGCCACAATCTGATAGTGTATGTGCTCATGAAGAAGGAGTCATTATGAGCACCCAATCGATCAAACTGATCAAAATCGGCATCTATTTATTTATTTTTTGCTGCAGTGGCATTGGCTACTATGTCGGCGCCAAACGGTTACTCCCGAAGCTGCTTCCCAAACCAGAACCCATAGAATTTGCTCGCCAAACGCTCATCAACCACCAAGGCCTCGTGCACAAGGCACTCTTTACCCCCAACGACGATGTTAAAACAGTACTTTTGGGGCTGATCCAAGCAGAAACAAAACATATCTCGGTCGCTATTTTTATGTTCACCGAACCTGAAATTTCAAAAGCATTGCTCGATGCCTACGCTCGCGGTGTCGAGATTGAAATTGTCGCCGATCGCTCATGCGCACAAACGCAATGGAGCAAGCTCCAGCCATTGGCGCAAGCCGGCATACCCATTTATATTTGGCCGCCAGCTTTGGAAGCAACGCGGGCAATTATGCACAATAAATTTATTATTTTTGCCGCAACGCTCGGTAATCGTTCATTGCTATGGACAGGCTCCTATAATTTTACCAAGGCAGCTTCAACGATGAACCAAGAAAATGCGCTGATTTTAGAAGATGACAATCTTACTTTGAGCTATCTTGCCCAATTTGAACACCTTAAAGAAATCTCTGAATTGGTCGGCGCTGCCAAACTGCCCGAACCAATGAAGGGCAAACGCAGCAAAAAGAATTTAGAATTTACCGAAGCCCAGGCATAAAATTGTTGCTTTTGCGTTTCTCTCTTGAGCTTGTTATGATGAAATTAAGTAATTTCCCACAACTATTACCCTCATCGAGTTACCTATGTTCACAAAAAAATTTACGCTCTGCCTTGGTATTCTTTTAGCATGCTCCCCCCTGCATAGCATGCAACGAGCCCAGACCCCAAAAGTGCAAAACCAATCAAACAATGCTTCTGAACAAAACTATTTGCAAACACTTTCCCAATGGATAGGCAATCACCCTTCGACAGCATTAGCAGCATGTACTGCATTGGGAATTGCAGCGGTAGGGATTACTTATTATTACTATTCAAAAATAAAGCATATAGGCTCTACAAATACTACATTCACCAATTCATCAAATCAGTTACAAGGTTCAGGAAAAATTGTAAAGACAACCCGTTTTATAAATGACGCAAATATATGGGGCGTTTCTTTAGCAAATATTGGCAATCTCGTAATAACCTACGGTGACACAGAATCACTTATGATAGAGACTGATGACAACATTGAGCCGTTCATTCAAGTAGCATCAGCACAAAATACCCTTGAACTATCATTGCAGCCTAACATTTCTTATGCACCAACAAGGCTTGTCTACTACTTGACTGTCAAAAACCCTCTTAAAGAATTAGTATGCTCTGGAGCAACCAGTATCAATGCCGATATTCCATTCAATCAAAAATCAGTCAAAATTTCTGCCAGTGGCGCGACAAATATCGCTATCAAAAAATTATTAACCTCAACATTAATGGTACAGCTTTCAGGAACAAGCGTGATTTCTATCGACAAGGGTATTGTCACCAACCAGACAATTCATTGTACAGGAACTAGCGAGTATTTCGCACAAAGTCTTAAGTCAACAAATGGTAATATTACCTGCGAAGGAGTCAGTAAGGTTTCAATTGATGTTCATGGAAAAATAAATGCTACTGCATCTGGTGCAAGCTCAATTACCTATAGTGGCAATCCTGCAGGTAAAACAACTGATGTTACAGGCGTGGCAACGATACATAAAATATAAAAACCCATGTTTAATTTCATAAAAACAACACTCCAGAAACTTTATACAACCGTCACTTCACCGCTGCAAAAACTGTTTGGCCGCGCAACGGTTGATGAGCAAACCTTTGCAGAGCTTGAGCGCATTTTAATCGAAGCAGATACGGGCGTTGCGACGAGCAAGGCACTGATTACTACGTTAAAAAACAAAAAGATAGAAGCAGGCATTGATCTAAAAAAAGCATTATCTGCAGAACTCTTGGCAATTTTGCAAAAACAGAGCTTTACCGCTTACCAAGCCCCTGTTACGTTACTGGTTGGCATTAATGGCAGTGGAAAAACGACCTGCGCTGGTAAATTGGCGCATCGTTATGCAAGCGCCGGCAAGAAAGTATTGCTGGTTGCGGCAGATACGTTCCGCGCAGCGGCACCGGAACAGCTCAAAGTATGGGCAGAAAAAATTAAGGTGGATATCTTTATCGGTCCCCCAAATGCTGAGCCGGCAAGCGTCGTGTTCCAAGGCTGCAAAAAATTTATCGATGAACAGTACGACCATATTATTATCGACACTGCGGGCAGGTTGCAAACAAAAATTAATTTGATGCATGAGCTTGCAAAAATTCGTCGCATTATTAACAAACAGTTACCAGAAACACCTATTTGCACATTACTGACGATCGATAGCATGCTCGGTCAAAATTCTTTTGAGCAAGCAAAACTATTTCATGAAAGCACGCCACTCGATGGTATTATCTTGACCAAAATGGATGGCACCGGAAAAGGTGGCATTGCATTTGCTATCGAACAAACTTTGCAGGTGCCCATCGCCTATATTTCGTACGGCGAATCGCTGGATGCGTTTATGCCTTTTGATGCGCAACAGTATGTCGCCACCATTGTAGGGCAAGAGTCATGAAGCTTACTGTCTTACTCCAAGAGATCGCACAACAATTATTGCCGGTGTATCAAAACCTTCACACCGCAACAGACAATGCATGGTGGTTACTCGAGGCGCTGACACAAAGTACCAAAACAGAATTACTCACCCAAGGGAGTATCGTTCTAACAAACGAACAACACGATAAATTAGCCGACTGGTTGCACGAGATTGTTGTTAAACATAAACCATTACAATATGTTGTCGGCACCGTACCATTTCTGAATTGTATGATACGCGTTAAACAGCCAATCTTAATACCACGCCCAGAAACAGAAGAATGGGTTGCAAACCTTATCGCACAATTGCATGCACAAATTACCACACCCAACACGATTCTTGATATGTGTACCGGTACCGGGTGCATTGCGCTTGCATTGGCACAAACATTCCCCGAAAGTGCCGTCTGTGCTGTTGATCTTAATCCCGCGGCTCTTGCTTTGGCGCAAGAAAATGCCGACCTGAATGAGTGCGCAAATGTCTATTTTATACATTCTGATCTCTTTACGGCAGTGCCTCCTTTGCAATTTAACTTGATAGTTTCCAACCCGCCTTATATTAGTAAACAAGATTGGGAAACTCTTGAAAACAATGTAAAAGCATGGGAAGATCCGCAAGCATTGGTTGCCGAAGAGCAGGGCTATGCGTTGATAGAAAAAATTATCACGCAGGCACCGCAGTTTCTTGCTCCTGATGCACAGCTAGTGATCGAAATCGGACACGAACAAGGTCGTCGCGTACAAGAGCTGTTTGAACAGCATGGCTTTGCAGATGTTGAAATTATACAAGATATGCAAAAAAAGGATCGCGTAGTACGAGGAACGTGGAGAATATAAATGGAAGCATTTCATAAATTGCCAGCAGAGCTACAGAAATCATTACAACGCTGGTATCTCATTTCGAGCATAGCGTTTATTACCACACTCATGGGTATGGCCGGCGCACATATAATCACCAGCATGCATCTCAAAAAAATAGGTCAATGTGCCTCAGAACAGTGTGTTATGCCGCATCAGGTCGCGACAACATCTGGCATTGAACATGCTGTTATTCAAAAACGAATCGATGAACTGGACGAATTACTCCAAAAAAAGCAGGTTTTCCTCTCTTTACTGGTTGCCTGTATCGAAGCCTTACCTCCCGTTGATATTCAATTAAAACAATTTACCATCACCGCACAAAAAACATTTGTCTGTTCGGGAGAAACAAAAGATGCACACCTGGTAACAGAATTTATTAATGCGCTTCATGCGTTAGGGTTAGCGTGTACGACCGCTACACTCAAAACTGATGCAACCAAAAAATTTCCTATCGATTTTTATATAGAAGCAAAAAATTGCTACAAAGGCTGAGCATGTCCCGCATTAAGATATTACCTCTCCATGAAGCACAAAAGATTGCGGCCGGTGAAGTTGTTGAACGACCAGCCAATGTTCTGAAAGAGCTGCTTGAAAATGCGCTCGATGCTGGTGCAAACCAGATCGCTATCTATGTTGGTGCTGGCGGCAAACAACTGATCCGTATTATAGATAATGGATGCGGCATGTCTGTTGAAGATGCACGTTTGTGTATTTTGCCCCATGCAACGAGCAAAATTAGTTCTGTTGACGAACTTGATGCGCTTGAAACATTTGGCTTTCGCGGAGAAGCGCTCGCCAGTATTGCCGCAGTCAGTAAATTCAAACTTGTTACCCGCTGTGTAGATGCAGCTGAAGCAATTCAGCTGACAATTGATGCAGGGAATATCACCAAAGAAGAAGTAGTTGCGGCAAATAGAGGGACCGATATCACTATCGAAGATCTCTTTTTTAACGTTCCTGCGCGCAAAAAATTCCTCAAAACAGAAAAGACTGAATGGCATGCTATCCAACAACTGATCTATGCCTATGCGCTTGATTATCCCGCAGTGCAATTTATGCTGTATCACAACCAACAACGCATTATTTCTTGCACACCCTGCGACACAATTCTTGCACGTGCGCAACAGATTTTTGATCACACCATAACTGAACGTTTACTTACACTTTCAGATCCAGAACAAAATCAGCATGCAACAAAGATTGAGGGTGTTATCTCTGATCACCAGCATGGCCGGTATGACCGTTCACATATCTATTTGTTTGTGAATAAACGGTGGGTAAAAAATCATAAACTTGCGCAGGCAATTATCAAAGGCTATCAGGGCGTTTTGCAACAGGGGCACTACCCGTGTGCAATTATTTCAATCACGGTACCCTTGCATACGGTTGATATTAATATCCATCCGCGCAAAGAAGAGGTGCAGTTTCTGCATCCGCGCATGGTAGAAGATCATATCTATGCGCTAGTAAAAAAACGGCTTGAAGATCATATTGCTGAACGACTTCAAGTACCAAGGGTCTCACATGTTGCCTATCAAGCGCACCACAATTTTGCCCCACAACCAATGATTCAATCTCCTGCACTACCGAAGATCACTCTGTCACCTGTTGTGCCGTTGCAGCTTGCACAAGAACCATTTCAAGAAATTGCAGAACCTGCGCCCATTTTTTTTGAACAAGCTCTCGAACAGCAACAACACGTACATACCGATCAGGAACAAACGTTTACCATCAAAGGGCAGTTGGCATTAACCTACATCATGCTCGAAACGCATGAAGGCCTGATGTTGATCGACCAACATGCAGCACATGAACGAGTCTTGTATGAACAGATTGGTGCACGCATGCAACAACAGGAATTGATTCGATTGTTATTTCCCGAACAAATTCGGCTTTCGCCGGAAGATTATGCACGTGCCATAGAACATCTGCAGGTACTGCAAAATCTTGGCATAGAAGCAGAAGGTTGGTCGGAAAACCAGATACTTATTACCGCGACACCGGTGTATGTAAAACCACATATGCTCAAAGATATTATTTTGGCGCTGGTTGAAGCGCTGAAACATACTACTGTTGCAGAAGTTGCACACAAAAAGATTCAGCATACAGTGCAAGCCATGATGGCCTGTAAAGCTGCAATAAAAGCCAATGACATTTTGCAACAAGAAGAGATGCACAGTTTAATTAAACAACTTTTCGCAACGCCCAATAGATTAACCTGCCCTCATGGCAGACCAACAAGCTGGCTGCTTTCTATTCCAGAAATCGAGCGCAAATTTAAACGCATTCTTTAATTTGTTATACATTTTTTAAATATTGTGTGTTAGTGTAAAAAGTAGCTAATCTATCGTTAAAATTCACGCTACTTTCCCTAACAGAACGAATCATGTTTTTTTTAACCACCTCATGGTTACTTCTTCTTTCTTTTGCATCGTGTAAGTGCATGTCAAAAATAATAATACCCGACTTTATGCTCAAATCAGCACGAGAAATGCGTTGTATGAAAAAAATAGACCCATCAGAACCCGCAGTAACGCATGTATATAATCTTGAAAAAGTTAAAGCAGAAATCGCGACTGGATCATTTGATCAGCTCTGCAAAATTGTAAAGCAGCAGTTGCTGTATGCCTCATATTGCAATAAACGTATTCCCTATGACCCCACTTATTGTTTCGATGAAACAGCACCGCTGCAACAAGAAAACAACCAAGAACGAGAAAAAATCCGCGCACAGGGACTTTATCTGATACTGCAATTAAAAAATTGGAAACATCTTTATTATTATTTTTTATACCGAAAGCTTCTCCAAGAAGCATACCAAGAAGGCAATGATCTCATCGATTGTGTACATACTTTTGTCGAAGCACTCCATAAGTATCTCACACATAAAACACAAACGGCAGAAGCCATTCAAAGTTTTCGTGCACAGGTCAAGAGTTACCACGAGCAATTAACAAAAAAACAAGTATGCGCTCTTAAGTGCTATGAATTACTCCATTCAGCGAGCAAAAATACCGTTATTGTTGAACATATGCATACTTTGCATGCGATTGCGCAAACATGGTTTTTGCTCTTTGATATCTATCAAGACATTGTCACCGATTTGCCAGAATCATCTACCTGGGATATAACCCTTGCCCCTTATTATAAAAAATGCTTTGAAGAGCTCTATTTTCTTGATAGCCGTCAAGGGCGGCATGATCTTATTCGAGATGAAATGCTTACTGCGGTATCGCTTGATTCTTTTATAGGGGAAAATGTATTAATTGTAGCATACCATCACTTAGAAAATGCGATGCAAGGAATCGATCATCCATTTCTTATCGTGCAGGAATATGAAGATGATGTAGAGAAAAAATTACCATTCATATGGAAAGAATGTGTTCTTGTTATTGCACAATATCTTAAGAATATTGGCTATTGCAGCTATGGTCCTTCTGTTATAGAGCGCCCAACCATAAAAGATTTACGGAAAGCGCTGATGATACATGCTGAAATCTTTGCAGCTCATGTTCGTGATGGAGCCTTTTCTTATAAACTTTCACCCCAACATTGCCAACAACTTTCTGTCATACAAATGCTCCATGACCTGAAGCCAATACCAAACCCCTATAGCCTCATTCTCCCATCGCGAAATCACACGAGAACAAAATCATCGGCTCACCCTCAAGGAAATCTGAAATAGATAAAATTTAAAAAACAAACTCTACCCAATGCTCTTCGAGGTAGCTTATACTTATCTGTAGAGTTAATCTGTTTTTTAAAAAAAAGGGGATGTTATGAATAATAACAATAACGGAAACGGTAACAAAAATCAGCAACAAGGCGGACAAAATCGTCCACAAAATGACCAAAATCGTGGCCAAGGACACAACCAAGGTGGGCAAAATCCAAACCGTCCACAACAAGGTGATCAAAACCAAGGCGGCCAAAAAGCTGAAAAATGTGGCTGCTGCAAAAACCCACAATGTAAATGCAACGATTGCCAAGGCTGCAAGTAAGTTATAAATAACAAAAGAGACGTGCATCTTTTTATGGGATGCACGTCTCTTTTATTTCTAGAGTCTTTTAAGCTTTGATTTCTTCTTCTACGCCGATTAATAAAATAATAGCGATGGTACCAACTGCTAATAAAACATCACGAGCAGCGATATCTAAGTAGCCCAGAAATGCTAAGTTGGTTGCTACGCCTAAAAGCGCAAGCGTTACCAAAGACGCAGAAATGCGAGCCCATTGAGTAAGAAGTAATAGACCGCAGATAATTTCTATTGCGCCAAAACCCCTGTTGAACAAAGAAGGTTCTACTTGCACTATTTCAAGCACGCCGGGATATATATATTTTTGCCAATCAACGATGTAATTCAAATATTTATCGATCCCCACCGTAATAAAAAACAATCCGTAGCTCACTTTCAACAACAGCAATGTGTTATTAAGTTTGTGATACGCTTGGTTAGAAATGTTCATTTTTTCTTCCTTTTTTAATAAAAAATAGACGCTCCATATGATTATCTCTGAAATATATGTACAATTTCTAGATTTTCTTTGAACTAATTCGTTACTTTTATGATACTTTAGTAAAAGAATGATGTTTCACGCATTTTCATATAAGGAGCTTAAGCATATGGCTTATGGCGTTAAATCTAAAAAAAGTGGCAAAATGTACCACTTACACACCAAGGAAGTAGAACTTGCTGGTGGCCGCAAACAAAAAATCTTCTATTTCTCTGGCGAGATTGATAACAAAAATGCACTCGAGGCATTACCAGCCGGTTATGAAGTTTTTGAAAACGAACGCACGGGCTTGCCAATGTTGCGCAAAAAGAAATAATTGCCCCGCGCAGTCTATTTCACAAAATAAAAAAGCTTGCATCTTTTTCAGGATGCAAGCTTTTTTTGTTGTCTTTGTTATTTTGATTACGCAGCTTCGGGATGCTCAGCAAGATATTTTTTTGCTGCTTCGATGCGCGCTTCATGGCTTGGATGCGGACCAAATGGGGTATTATAATAGTACCAAGCATAAGCTCTATGTATAAGGTCACCTACTCGAGCTTTATAATAACGTATTTTTAATAAAGCATTATCTATGAATGCCAATTCAGCTTTGTTATTTTCAAGCATGGCATACGTCTCAATAAAGTCGCCTTCATGCTCTTGTTCTTTTTGTTGCATTCTTTCAAAAAACTTAATAAGTCCAGCTCCCTTACCCATTACTTTATAGGCAAATTCGTCTGCTTGTTTTTCAAAACTCTTGTTAATCATTATTGATCGTATGTCCTCAGTTAATGAATAGGCAAGGAACTGTCTCCTTAACTCATCACCTACAGATCCACGAAAGCCCTTATCAAGATGCTCAACCATTTTATTTGCAATATAGTTTGCAGAAATAGTTAAAATAATCATCTGATTCACATGATTATATTTGATATGCCCTATTTCATGAGCAACAACTGCTTCCAGCTCTTGGTCAGAAATCTCGCACAAGAGTTTTTGTCCAATAATAATAGCTCCGGTACTCATCAATAATTTCTGCGCAGCGGCATTAAAAAAACCTTTCTTCTTGCTCAAGAAAATGATTGGCATAGGAATTTCTGCTTTCTTGCAAACTTCTTGCGTGTAGGCATAAAGCTTTGGCATTGTTTTAGGCGTCACCACAATCACGTCAAGCGACATAAATACAAAACGAACCAATCGTTGCGAGAGCGTAATTTCTTTATAATTTTCAACATCTTTCTGGATAGATCTTAAAGCCGGAGACATATCTTCTTCTTTAAAAACATTTTTGAATGCTCGAGAAATCTTCAAAGCTTCCAGCTCTTCTCGATAGCTGAAGCTTTCATTTTCTTCATTATGCGCAAAAGCGAACGAAACCATACAAGCTGTTAAACAAAGCAGTCGTAAATACATCATGAGTATCCTTTTGTGTAAAATTAAAAACTGCTCACACTATACACAAAAACCCTTATGAAATCTATTAATTTTCTTTAATTTTTGTATAATAGAAAATATAGATATTTTTCAAGGGGGAAGCAGCATCATGGAACCACTAGCATCACGAATCAGACCAAAAAGCCTCGCAGAGTTTGTCGGCCAAAAGCATCTCGTCGGTCCGGGCAAGCCGCTCCAGGTTGCCATCGAAAAAAAGCATATCTTTAGCTTTATCTTATGGGGTACCCCTGGTGTGGGGAAAACCACCCTGGCACGTATTTATGCCAAAGCGCTCAATGCGGAATATTATGAACTCTCTGCGGTTTCTACCGGCAAGGATGAGATCAGAAAAATTATTGAGGGCAAAGGCACCACAAAACACCCCCATCAAGACTCATTCCAAACTTCAGTATTCGAAGAGCGACCCAAAGTGCTCTTTTTGGATGAGATCCACCGCTTTAATAAAGCACAACAAGACTTTTTATTGCCGTATGTCGAATCCGGCAAACTGGCCCTGATCGGCGCAACAACTGAAAACCCAAGCTTTGAGGTTATCCCTGCATTACTTTCTCGTTGCAGAGTATTTGTTTTGAAAGAACTTGCAGAAGAAGAGATGGCAATCATTATCAAGCGCCATAGCCCAGAAGCGCCTGAAGATGCAATTGCATGGTTGGTGAGCATGGCAAATGGCGATGCACGCCAAGCGCTTTCGATGCTCGAAAATACGAGTAAACTTTACGCAGAAATTACGGTAGAAAACTTGCAAAATACGCTCCAAAACAGCTATCTGCGTTATGATAAAAAATCAGAAGAACATTACAATACCATCTCGGCATTTATTAAGTCTATGCGTGCCTCACAGCCAGACGCTGCACTCTATTATCTAGCCCGCATGGTAGAAGCTGGCGAAGACCCGAAGTTTATCGCCCGCCGCATGGTCATTTTTGCGTCCGAGGATATTGGACTTGAAGATCACCACGCATTAACTGTCGCCAACAATGTATTTCGTGCCGTTGAAATTATTGGGTACCCAGAATGTGCCATTAATCTTTCACATGGCGTCTGTTACCTTGCACAAGCACCAAAAAGTAAAGCTTCGTATTATGCGTATTTTGAAGCTGTTGATGATGTAAAACAGTATGGCAATTTGCCGATCCCGATGAACATCAGAAACGCACCGACGCAATTGATGAAAGATCTTGGCTACGGCAAAGAGTATGAGAAATATACCAAAGAAGATCTGTTGCCAGAAAAATTACGAAGCAAAAAATATTTGAAGTAATTCTTATTTTCTGTGAGCACCCATATGGCGCGCGCGGATGCTTGCTTCAGCTTTTTCACGGGTGCTGGAATGTGCGATCACCGTCCAGCGACCATTCTCATTTTTTAAGATCGGATATCCCTTAGTTTTCGTCTTTTTACCAACTTTATATGGCATATGCCCCCTTTTAATTATTGCACATTCTGTAATTATTGTAGCGAAACAGGCAAACATATTTCAATGAAACTTCCAACCGACACTCACGGCCGGCCAATAGTTACTTTTGTTAGGACTGTCACAAGGTTGTGAAACAGGGATCATCACGCCTGCTTGTAAAATAAAGCGTTGAGTTGAAAACCATAATACGGGCCCAAGATATACGATATTACCACCAGTATGACCACCAAAAAGCGCAGTGTGTAATCCGGTTGTTGATGTACCATTCTTGCTGAATGAACCATACATTTCTGCGCCAAGCGTCAGCATCCATTTTTCTTTTGCGTAGGCAATATTATAAGAAAAGCCGCCTTGGTATAATAATTTTTTTGGGATTTGCCCCTGTTGCGAGTTGGTAGGAAACACCCCTCCCATCGAAACAAATCCATACCACTCTGGTGAAGTAAAACTCGTAGTAGCGCCCAGAATAATCGTAGGATATCCTGCGCCTGTTGGAGGATTTTTCTTAAATGAGCCGGTAGGAAACATAAGAATGTTTACGAGGGTAGACTGTATTGCATAGCGCTCTGCATCTTTGTTATAGAAAGCGTATTCTGCTTGGAGAAACATATCTTCGATACCGGAAGAAGTAGCACTATCAAGTTTAAATGATACGGCAGCGGGAATACTCAAAAAGAGCGAAAATTTATCGGTAACCCCATATAATGCGCTTGTAATAAATTCCGAATATTTTTTATTACATCCGCGCAAATAGTCATACAAACCAAAAATCTGAAAATCATGTTTATCAACAATATCTTGTCCAAAGGCAAAGAGTGGACTCGGCTGCTGCGAAGAGGAAAGTGTTAAGTTACCCTCAAGAACATGGTGCGCCTCATTTTCTTCACGCGCATACATACTACCTATACCCATGATGAAAAGAAAAAGAATTCGTCTCATTTCTGCTCACTTTTTACTATGTTCACGCGGTTGCGAACGACGCATTCTGTTTTGCTGCACGACCTTGCAAGAGGAAACATTGCTCAGGACTTACTTTGCGTTGCAATCTACCTTGTTCTTCAACTTTTTCTCGTGTGGTGACAATGATCTGCTTAATAAGCAGTGATGCATCGGGCAATACCATATCAAAGGCCGGCACCCAGGAAAGATCTACTGGCAAAGCCCTCTGACTATTTTTGCGAAAAGACCCTAATGAAATATGCGCTTTAAAATCTGTGTAATTGCCCTGCCTGATCCCCGATGCTTTAAAACATGCGCGTAAGCGATGAAACAGCAGGAGCAAGGGATCATTTTGTACCGCAGAAGCAAGAGCCAATGCTACCCAGTTTCTTTCTTTTCCCACAAGTTCTAATGGGGCATGGCGCATCTGATCAGTAAGATCGAACTGCTCTGTGTCAAATACCATAGATTGTACACACTGTTCGTACTGTTTAATAAGTGGACGTTCAACATGCGGGATGCTATCTAAAGTAATATGCAGCTTTTCAGGATCTACCACTTCAAATTCAAATTTCTGCTCAAGGGCAGCTTTTTTAATTTTCTTTTGAAGTCTTATGATACTATTTCTGAATGTTTTTAAGTGTGGGCTCGAAAGTGGTATGGCAATAAATACATCAACTTTTTGCGCACAAAATAGGAGAGAATCGCCTCCATACACCAATAAGAGCGTTATGGAGACTATCTTTTTTACTAATCCAACTTTCACTATCTGCATAGCTTTCCCCTTCTTTACAAGAGAGGATAGCGCACTCTGTCAGCACATCGCAATAAAAATTATGTGCTACTCTTCTTTGCAGATTCTACGTACTGTAAAACTCGGTTAAACTCTTTCCAAGGAATATCAGCCAGTTGTGCAACTTTTAATGTCGCGAGAATTTTTTGTTTTAACGCGTCATCTTTGCCAATTTTTGCAAGCAAGAGCGCAAGCTGTTTTTCATTGATAGATGCAGGAGCAGTCTGCTTCTTAACGGCTTCGATATTGCCATCATGATCAGTTGGATCATCTTCTGCGAAGATCCCCATGAGCATCATAGCATCATAACGACGATGATAGGTACTTGAACCACCCCATGCTTGATCTAAACTTTGTGCGTCTGGATGCGGGGTGAGTAATGATTGGCAAGAAATCCATTGGCCACTTGTGGGATGGCGTAAAATGGTTTCGAGGGCAAGTTGCCCATCAATAATGCGAGATGCTTGCGTTAAAATAAGATCATGCTTTGAACACATTTTATGGATCGAGTCTAAAACGCAGGGCAATGATGCATACGTACCTTTATGCCCTTTGCGATCTTTATTGATAACCACGCCAAACTCTTTATGCACTTCCATCAAAGCGTACATGAGTTTGTCGATGTCTGATGATTGAAATTGTTGCATGTTTCCCTCGCAACAAAATAAGCCATGCATGACACATGGCTTATTGTTTATTGACTATTTTGTTGTACTATTTTTATTTTCTGCGGCATGGGAAGCCTCAAGATTTCCCAAATAATCTGGCAACTTAACGCCCGCCATTGCAGAAAGTTCATGCAATGGTGGAAGTGATTTTGCCATGCTGCTTAAGAAATTCGCCGTAGAACTTTCGCCCTTTCCGGCACTATCCCACACGGTAACTTTATCAATCTTAATATTCCTGATAGCTTCCGTTTGCAATTTAACCATTTCTTCAAGTTTTTCAACCATCAGCATAGTTGCTGCATCTTGTGCATTATCCGCACAAGCATGGACAAGCATTTTATAACCATCTGCTTTTGCTTGCAGCGTTTGTAAAATACCCTGTGCTTCTGCTTCTTTAATTGCTAAAATTGCAGCCGCTTTTGCATAGGCATCGATCTTCTGTTTTTCAGCTTCTGCATGTGCAGCAATTTCGATTTTGCGCTTTTCGATCTCTTTTGGCACAATCTCTTCTGCTTCTAGACGTTTCACTTCAGCAATGGTTTTTGCACTATTAATTTCTGCATATGCATTCTGTTGCGATGTTTTTGAGCGACGGTCTGCTTCAGATTCTTGTTCAACCAATTCTGCATTAAAACTTGCAATGCGTGCTTTCGCTTCATTTTCACCCTCAACAGCTTGCGCATGGTACGCGGCTACTTGAATACGACGCTCTTTTTCTGCCAATGCACGGCCGATTTCGCCCAATTTCTCTTGTTCAGCAACATCAACCTTTGCTTGGTTTACCGCGGTAGAAACTGATTTTCTCCCAATACTTTCGATATAACCAGATTCATCGGTAATATCAGTAATGTTAACGTTGAGTAACATCAGACCAATTTTCTTCAATTCCGGTTCGATATGCTTTCTAATTTCAAGCAAGAATCGCTCACGATCTTGGTTGATCTCTTCGATACGCAATGACGCAACCGTCAAACGAAGCTGACCAATAATAATTTCGGTCGCCATCATTTCGATCTCTTTTGGCGTCAACCCAAGTAAACGAATTGCAGCATTATGCATTGCTTCTGGCGTGGTATCAAGCGCAACGGTAAAGGTACTTGGCACGTTGATACGGATATTTTGCTGAGACAATGCAGATTTTAACGGCACATGAATCGCAATCGGGGTCAAATTTAAGTAATGATAATCTTGAATAAGTGGCCAGACAAATGCACCTCCGCCATGGTAACATTTTGAAGATTGTTGTCCGCTCACTTTACCATAGACAACCAAAATTTTGTTTGATGGACAGCGATGATAACAGCTTGCAAGATAACTGATCGTAAACATAATAAATAATGCTACAAAAACAGCACCTATGATAATAAAATTCAACATGATGTATCCTCAATTTATAATTCTTGAATTCATAACTCTGGATGATATGCAATAACTTCCACAGTTTCTTGATCTATGATTTTAACAATCTTTACGTAAGTAAATGACTCATATGATCTCCCTTCCTGTGACTGCGCAAGTAATTCTCGACGAATATTGTCAATAACTACCTGGATTTTCCCTTGGCCTTTTTCTGGAATACGTTGATACACCGTTGCAACATGTCCGAGTGCCATCTGCGGCACAAATAGCGTGGCTGATCCTTCTAATAACATGGCTCCGCACATAATCAATGCCGTAGCAAGCAACATACATACACCAGCAGCAGATGCCAGCAATAAACTCTGTTCAGGTGACCATGCTAATTGATGCATCCCTGCAAGCCCAGCCCACCCAAACAACATAAAAAATCCTGAAAGCGAATGGAGCGTCAATAGCTTAAATGATGCCGTGTGATGATGGAGTTCACCATCCCCATCAAATTCCATATCAAAATCATCACCGTCGCTCAAACCGCCGACAAAAGAAAGGAGCATGCGTACGATAAAGATAGAAGTTCCGAGACCGGCAGCTACCCAAAAAATGATTTCGCTGGAGTTGTATAAAAAATGTATGCACAAAGAGAGCATCGGAAAGCCTCCTTCTCAATAAAAAAAAGTAGTGCTATAAAAGAGTGGATAACCCGTCACCGAAAAGATATATCCAAAAAAGAAAGGTTCTCATAAAAATGGCAATTTTAACGTAACTATACGTTATTAATAATGCTACTTTATTTCATTAAAATGTCAAATAGAACAGGCCTGCTATTGGAGTTTCCTATGTATATACGCTCATGTCTTTTTATGTGTCTTGTGGCTCTCTCATGGGGCTCTCTTTTTGCGAGCATGCCAATTTTCGATAAACCATGGCTGCAAGATATGGCACGCCGTTACGATATTCTCCCTGCAGATATGTTGACTCCCGAACAGATTGTTGACGAGCTTTTTGCGCTCTACCGCAATGCTGGGAATGAAGAATACATTGGCGAGGCGGTCTCACAACTTGAGCATGCCCTGCAGGCTGCACAACAGGCCCTACAGGCGTTTGATGAAAAAGCAGGCATCGACGAAGAAACTGTTATTGCGGCACTGTTCCACGATATTGGCCATCGTTACACCGGTAAAAATATACAAGACATGGATGGCTTTGGAATTGCTGAACATGACAAAATTGGCGCGGCATTATTAGCTGCACATGGATTTTCAGCCAAAGTAGTGCGTCTTGTTGCTGGACACGTTGATGCAAAACGTTATCGCGTCTTTAAAGACAAAAAGTATCATGCGCAACTTACTTTCGCAAGTCAGCAAACACTCGTACGACAAGGCGGCCCTATGACTGCGCACGAGGCTGAAGCATTTGAAAATGATCCTTACTTTGAGCAAATATTACTCATGAGAAGTTGGGATGAAAAAGCAAAGATAGCAGGCGCACCAACCCCGCCGCTTTTGTTTTATAAAAGCATGATCTTGCGACATTTGAAAAAATAATAGAAAAGGCCCGGATTACTCCGGGCCCTTTGTGTGTTCGTTTTTAGTTTTGGTATCAATACCTCAATCTATTCTTAGTAAGGAATTGAAATATTAGACCAAGCTCCGGCGCTATTAATATTTGGGAAATAAGAAACTGGAACCGGCTGCCAAGGTGCACTCACAAAATTATAGTTGTTAAGAGGAGTTCCAAATTCGGTGGTACTATTAACGTTGTCGATTGCAATGTTTTTAGTAAATGCATTGAAGTCTGTAGATGTTCCCGTTATCAATGCGCCATACCCAAGTGATCCAGCAGGCAATAGTAGCGATCCACCTGGGAAAAGCACCGCCCCTGTTGCAGGATTATTTGGAGCTTCTAAAAATCCACCAATATTGTTCATTGCAGTGCATTCATTGACCAAGCAACTCTTAGAAGCTTGAACTACGAAACCGTAACCATTCGGCACAGCAGGAGAAGCGGCTGCGCTACGTGGAGGCGCAGCAGTTGGCGTACCTGCAAGAGTGAAGTTTGATGCTATGCATTTATCAAAGATCATATCTGAAGAAGCTAACGCTAAAAAGCCTCTTCCGCTAAATACATATTGCTCGGAGTCAGATTCACGGCTTGCTACGCAATTCAATGCATAACTATCATACGCAAAAAGACCCTCGATCCCATTATGGGAAACATCTACTATATTAACATCAGTAGCAGTAGCACCTTTACTCCAATAGATACCTACACCTGTAGTTCCTGTCGTAGCCTGGCAGTTTGTTATTTTTGCAAATTGACTATTGATTAAAGTATACACCGCCTGAGCAGTTAGATATACTCCAGTAGGGCTTCCTGTAGCGGCAGTTGGGGTAGTTGCTACGCGGCCAGAACTTGCAACGCAATTTTCAACATCTATATCGCTGCAAGAAATAAACACTGCTCCGTATCGCGTCTCGCTGTCGCCAAAATTACAATCTACGACCTCTATATTTCTCGCAAAACCGGCAAGTGTTGGATCTGCTGGTTGCGAATTAAATGCTCCCAGTGAATTCATAATTGGTGAGATAGAAGATCCAGCTACCAGAAGTCCAGCTCCTAGCGGCTGCAATAAGGTTGCCGGTGTCGATGCTGGGTTAGGATTTGGTTCTACGGTATAATTACCACCATTAGAGGTATCTACATTTAATACGTAGATATTTCCTACCGTATTAGCCGATGCAATGCCATATAAGAATGAATCGATATGCAAATTGACTAATGAGACATTATTAGCATTTTGGAGCGAAATACCAGCAGTGCGTACATTGAAAGTAGAAGGGTTTGGACTTATAAATGGATTTGAAATTGATGGCGCGTAGAAAATGAGATCATCTGCTACTGTTGCAGCCAAATTTCCATTTACAATTGAACCGTTGTAAATCTGAACATTGCTTCCCGATGAAGAGATACCAACTAAACCTTGGCCGCCCAAGTTGATGGTGAATCCATTCATATCAATATCAACATTCGATTGCGTATTCGTGATTGCTGGCCCAGACCCTGTATAAGTGATATTCTCCATTAAACGATAATTACCTGGTCCAGGAATAGTATACGGAATATTTCCTTGTCTGATCGGAATATACGCCTCTACTGACTTATTGATATTATTTACTTTTCGATTGATAGAATCGAGCACTGAATCTTTGTCTTTTTTTGCATGCATTGAAAGCACAGCTAAAGTGCTCAATAATGCAAGTTTTAATGTTTGTTTCATATGGTTCTACTCTCTTTAATTAAAACTTGTAACGAAGGCCAAAAGTTACTGGGAACAGAATCTCTGCACCCACTTTTGCTGTGTTAACACTGACTGAAGACAATTCTGTTACCGGAGTAACAACATTGTGACATGTTGGTCCCCAGTTAGCAGCAACTTCTGCAGCAACCATCAATGACCAATCACAGTTCAAGCAGATGTCTACACCAACTTCACCAGCACCACTGAATGTTGTGTTGCTTTTGAAGATATCAAAGAATGGGGTTGTTGAACCATCAACAATAGTGGTGAATGAAGATTCAACGTAGCCACGTACACCAAAGTGATGCAACATACCAGCTTTAAGACTCAAGAACCATGCCATGTCTCCCAGAAAGTCACAAGGGAAACAGCGCATGCGGTCAAAGTTGTAACGATAACCAAAATATGCGCTTGCATTCTTGTATTTTGAAACCAAGTTTGTGTGAAGCAATACAGGAACTGCTGCAGCATTGGTTACATTGGTTGCGAAATATTCACGCTTGTTTGCTGCTTGTGTGTAGTTGAACTCGAAGAATACTTCCTGATGTTGTGTAATTGCATAGCCAAGCGTAGCCCCAATGGTCCATGGTGTATCAAACAACTTGTTAAACTTTGGAATTTGGATTCTGCTGATTGCTGTTGTTGCACAATCACTCGCACAGCTGAATGAATTACCGGACAATGGTGAAACGCAGCTAGTGTTGCAACTTGTATCACAGTTTGTTGAAACTGTTGAACAGTTGGTTGATGGACATGATGCGATTGATGGGCACGATACGGTTGAAGCACATGATACGGTGGTACCTGTTCGCAAGAAACTCATGCATCCACGGTTTGCCCAGATAATGGGAGAAACGCCGCCATGAAATTGAATATTGAATCCATCACAATATAATGGATTTTTTGCGCACATGCGTTCTTTATCACAAGGTGCACACTCTGAACGATACGCATTACTGAAAAGGCTGTTCGCTGAAACCAGCAACAGCGCGAGGGATAGAAGCGTCATTTTCTGCTTCATATTTTCTCCTTAATAAAAATTAATTATATATTTTTTTACGCACTGATCTGTTTACATATATTGTTTCCTTCCATGTAAAATATGGTGGAAATAGAGATTGGTTCAGACCAACTCTAACAATCAGGCTAAAAAGAAGGCAATAGTTTGAATCAGAAATGAGAGTTTCTTAAATTTTGATCGTCAATAATTCATGCCAGCTGGTAGTATAGGCGGGGGATTTTTTTTCTGTTTTTGCTTGCCAGACGCGCTCAGTTCCTGCTGAGGCGAAAAAGATGGTATTCTTGCCAAGCAGATTATTAATCGTATCGAGCGTTTGCATGATGGCAGCTTGTTTTTCAAGTTGTGGCGTTTCTCGAACAACTGTTGTTTGAATACAATCGGCATCATAAAAATCTTGCAAAATAACTCCTGCTTTTTTATACACCGTCCCTTTTTTAAAAAGTTTTTCTAAGCAATGAAATGCAGCTGCAAGCAAGTCTGGCGTATAGGCGGTGGGGATCTCGAGCATGCAGGTTGTTGTATGATAGGTTCGGTAAGATTCCCCGCGTACACTTGATACCATAAAAACCGTTATCATTTTTGCAACAGATTGTTGTTTGCGCAACTTTGCTGCCGCAGAACTCATATAACATGTTACCGCTTCTTGCAATTGTTGCAGATCAGAAATCGATTTACCAAAAGAGCGAGAAACGGTGATAGATTTATTCTGAGAATCCTGATCTTGTAAATCAAGGCATGGTATACCGCGCAACTCCATCACGGTTTTTAAGCCGATAATGCTCATCTGCTTCCGTAACCAATCATCTTTGCATTGTGTCAGCTGATACACTGTTTCGATACCAAAACGTTGCAACAGTTTTGCATAGCGTCTTCCAATGCCCCATACTTCTCCCACGGGAATAGATTTCAGGATTGCATCGAATTCTGGATGGTCAGTGATATCGAAAACACCGCCAAATTCTCCTCGTTTTTTTGCAAGATAATTTGCAATCTTTGCTAATGTTTTAGTCGGCCCCATGCCCAAAGAGATAGGCAAGCCAACTTTTTTATAGACATCATGTTTAATCGTTCGTGCATATTCTGTGTAATATGCAGCATCAGGCGCAGCAAGAGCTTCAGGAAATGTGAGAAATGCTTCATCAACAGAATAGACTTCTATCTCTTGCGCAGCTTCTGCAAGCACGTGCATAACGCGCGAAGACATATCGCTGTACAAAGCAAAATTTGAAGAAAGCACGATCACCTTGTATTGTGCAAACATCTCTTTGCATTGAAATGCGGGAGCTCCCATGGGAACACCCAGCTTCTTTGCTTCATTTGAACGCGCAATGACACAGCCATCATTGCTTGAAAGTACCACCACGGGCTTACCAACAAGCCGCGGATTAAAGACACGCTCGCACGAAACAAAAAAGTTATTGCAATCAGCAAGCACATATCGTTTCATTTTCGCTTCACCCTTCGACTTACACGACTGAATATCCATTCAGTCGCCAGAAAACTGGCGCTCAGGATGCCAGTGTAACTGGCGACAGAGTCGTATCTCTGTCGTGCAGCGATATTTGGCCGCTCGTGGTGAGTGTTTTGCGTAAGCAAAATGTATCGAACCATGCGGCTACACCCGATGAATAACGGTCGTGACAATTCCCCAAATTTCAAAATCGATATCCTCGGTTAATGCAATTGGTTGATACGCATCATTTTCTGGCATCAAGAAGAGTGCATCTTCTTCGATTTTTAATCGCTTGACCGTAAATTCATCATGAATGCGTACCACGGCAATTTTATTATCTACCGGGGACAAAGAACGATCAACAATTAAAATATCATTCGATTGTATGCCGGCATTGATCATCGAATCCCCCACAACACGCACAAAAAAAGTTGATGCTGGATGTTTGATGAGCAACTCATTCAAATCAAGTGCTTGTTCTGCGAAGTTTTCCATCGCGCTCGGAAAACCGGCAGCAATAGGAGATGCCGCCAAAGGGATACTATATTTCTGTTCCACGTGATGTTCCCTTTTTTAAGGATATATATTCTGAGTATACAAAAAAATATCGCATTAATACCTATATTTTTGTTATAGCTCTGAGTAAATTCACTTTTATTAAGGAGTTGAGTATGGCAAAAAGAAAACCGATTTTTATGATTCATAAGCATCATGCGAGCAAACTTCATTATGACGTTCGTCTCGAGATTGAGGGTGTATTAAAATCATGGGCAATGTATGAATTACCAATGAAACCAGAAAAACCAATTCATGCGACACTGGTCGCTGATCACCCGTTCTGGTATCGCCATTTTGAAGGAGTTATTCCTGAAGGTAGTTATGGCGCAGGACCAGTAATGGTGTGGGATAAAGGGCTGTGTACTAACTTTATGCGAGACCATAAGGGAAAATTAGTTTCTTTAGAAGAATCACTGGAACAAGGCATTTTAATGCTTTGGTTGGATGGCCACAAACTCAAAGGTGGGTATATATTAGTACGCACCAGTAAAAAACAACGCTGGCTGATGATAAAAATGAATGACACAGAAGTTCGTACGGGACGTATGCCCGCTGGATGGAATAGATCAATAAAAAGTGACCACACTATGGAACAGATTGTTAAAGAAGGACAAGCAAAAGAAGAGCGCAGACGATTACGCGAACTCAAAAAGCTTGACGAACAATTTTAATCACCAACTTCTTGCTGCGTTTTGTTACGATGGGTATGTGCGCCCTGCTTTGGCATAACACTAAATTCTCCGCTGCCTTCCAAGACAACCTCTGACACATCATCAAGTGAAGATAGTCCACTATCTTTACGGACTTCACTTAACAAATCCTCTTCGGTGATATGATATTTTTTCATTACTTTCCACATAAATTTACCATGATAAAACAAGCGATGTGGCTCGCTTTTTAATATTCTCTCTATCAACCGAGAATAGAAGCTGAGCAGCGACAACAGCCAATTTAACAGCACAATAAAGAAAACCATGCCGAGTGTAGGCCAAAATGGTGAGCTTCCCACAATAGCATTTGCCAGCGATGAACCGATAATAAAGCGCAAAACAATATCAAAGGGTGTGTTTTCTCCAATAAAACGCTTATTGATCACGTTTAAAATAAAAATGCCCATAACGTACACTATCAAAACACGTGCAATCATATGTACGAGTAACAACTCATTCACATGCAATCCTAGTGATTGATCGATACTTTGATACAATTCAGCAAACATAACACTCCTTTCCTGTAATGTTTTACATCTCCTAGTATGAATTTTAATGAATACAAAATACTAGAGTATTGCGCCCAATGGAGTAGCAAAGAAAAATAAAACATGATAAAACAGGTAACAGTTTTTAAAGTTTATAAAAAATAAAGGGAACACATGTCAGTCATGAAGCAAGCGTTTGCAACACTTTCTGTTACCATTCTCGTCTGTTCTGGCCTTATGGTCGGCAGCACCTACTATTACTATTCACCATTCTATCCGGCAATCAAAAAAGCAATTGCCGTTGTAACACCAACTAAGGGTAATACGGCAACAGGTGTTGTCTATTTTGTCCAAGAAAAAGGTGGCATGCATATTACCGCTCAATTAAGCGGCATGACGCCAGGTGAGCATGGATTCCATATTCATGAATTTGGTAATTGTGCCTGTGATGATGCAGTTTGTGCCGGCGGCCATTTTGATCCGACGCACATGCCTCATGGCGCACCAAACAATAGCGAACGTCATGTTGGCGATTTAGGAAACATTATCGCCGATGCACAAGGCAATGCGACGTATGATTATGTTGATAAACAAATTACTTTGAACGGCCCGCATTCTATTGTAGGACGCGCGGTGATTGTCCATGCACAACGCGATGATCTCACCACGCAACCTTCTGGTGATGCTGGTGCACGTGTTGGCTGCGGAGTGGTAGGAATTGCGGGGAAATAAGTTTAGAAACTGACCCCAAGCCCGACACCCGTGCGAAGGCCACCAATATTGTGCATCGTGCCAACCAATTTTGCACGCGTGTAATAGCCATCAGCAAAAACATCCATAAAAAGATGATCGGTCAACTGAAATAAGAAGCCGCTTTTTGCAACAGCGCCCCAACGGGTATTGCTGTTGCGAGAGCGGTGAAACCCAAAGGGCGAGTTATCGCGGATGCCAATAAATGAGCAACTGGCGCCGGCACCAAGATAGAGAGCAACGCGATCAGTAAGATGAATATCATATTTAAGACCAAAGCTCAGTGGGTACATATTCACCGTTGTGCTGTTACATAGACCAAAAGAGCGTCCATGCCGGTGGAAATAATTAAAATTAACCCAGGCATTCACGTTGCGATATACGTACAACCCTGCTTCTGCTTCAAGCTCTGCACCGCCATGATGATAGAGATTCCGCATGATAGGCGAAGCGGGATAAAAATATCCTGCGCGCAATTGCAAAAGAAGAAGCGGGTCATTTTTCGCGAAAATTGAAAACGAAGCGAAGATAACGAGAAGTGATAATTTTTTCATGCTTTACTCGTGTTGAAAGTTCAAAAAGATTCGATATTTACTACAGAATACCGCTTTGAACGATTAATTCAACCAACTCCATGACACTATTTGGAGCTATCGTGTGACCAGGGTATACTCTTTAATAGGTATACCCCCCATAATTATCTTTATCAGGATATGTTCTTATGAATATCGCTTTGGCAATCTACGAGCTCGAAACAGAATTAGAACGCGAACTACAATTTCGCAAAATAGCGTTTGAAAAACGTGATAGATTATATTTTTTCAAACCAGACTACTGCCCTTTGTTCGCACAAGTAACCTGGCGAGAATGCCAAACACTTCCCATCAGCTCTATTGGCGATGGGATTAAAAAATTAAAATTACTGGGAAAAAATTGGGCTCTCTTTAGCATCGGCCATCATCGACGAGCGAATCTCATTCAAGATGGACTCTATAAAACGAAAAATGAACCAATTGCTTTTTTGGCAGAAGCACCAAAGCATCCTATGGGTGGCTGGACATTGCTTGATGCAGACACCATCATCTGTTCAACAAACACCACTTCACGTTACCCGTTAGGCAAAGTTGAATTTATAGAAAACAAAGCAATACCACCATCGCGGGCATATCTTAAATTATGGGAATTTTTCACGGTGCATTGTCCTCCGCCGCCTTCACAGACAACGGTGATTGACATGGGCTCTTCTCCTGGTGGTTGGAGCTGGGTGCTTTCTCAATTATATCTTAAAGTAATAAGTGTTGATAAAGCGCCACTCGATCCAAAAATTGCACAGACTAAAAGTATAGAGTTTTTGCAAGAAAGCGCATTTAGTCTTGAGCCAAAAAAGATGCCGGATGTTCAATGGTTCTTTTCTGATATTATTTGCTATCCCGAGCGCTTGCTTGCGTTGATCAAAAAATGGATGCAAGAAAGTAATGTGCAACATTTTGTCTGCACGATTAAATTTCAAGATGAAGCAGAGTTTGCCATGATCGATGAATTTTTAAAAATACCAAACAGCAAGATCGTGCATTTATACCATAATAAGCATGAACTGATGTGGTGGAGATAAAAGCGCGGTCTATCGGGTGCGAGGAATACGTACATATTCTGGAGTAAGATAACTTCCTACAATGCTTGAAATGTCTTCTGCTTGTCCTATTCCTGACTTGCCATACATCGAAGTATGCAGCGCTTCAATGGATGCTGCTGCTAAAACTTCAGCGGGCTCATACAATCCTCTGAGCCGAGCTTGCTCTCTCTTTTTCATGGTATGTTCGAGGATTACTTTCCGCACCGCCAACTTGCCTTGTTGTAATGCTGGCGAATCAGTTATAACAGTCTTTCCCGTTATAGGATCCTTTGCCGTCGCAAATTGAGTGTAATCTAGTGCATCCCTTCCCTTTGCATCTTTCAACAATGCATCAGCACCCCCATCCAAAAGCAATCGCGCAATTGCCCCTTGTCCATGTTGCGCTACAATGATAAGTGGCGTTAGGCGTTCGTTTGATTGCTCTATCTGATTCGCATCGATCAATTTAGTCGCAAGAACATTTTTAACTCTTTGCAAATCACCAGCTATAATTGCTTGTTTAAGCTGATCAAATGCATAATTTCGAGAAAAAGAGTATAAAGCCAACCCTGCGGCAGGTCCCGCCGCCGTGAGCAGACAAAGAGCACCCTTCCAGCGCTCCCCTTCGCAATATACTTCCCCTTCTATCATGCCCTCGGGGCAGGGCGTGCATGTTGTCATGCCTTCAGGACAAAATTCTTGGGCCGGAAAATTTGGATTTAAAATATCGGTAAAAAAATAAAGGTTTGGCAAAGCAAACAATGTTGCTATGGTAGCATTCGTTGCCATACCGAGAGCAGGATATTTTAATTTTCTGAGACGCTCTTGAGCTGCTTGCCCATGTAGTGCAAGATAGTTCTTAACATTCCGCACGAGAGAAGTTTTCACTGGTCTTTGTTTTGATTCTTCTGGCTGTTCGACACGAATGTCCAACAATGGCACATCTTCGCCAGCTTCTTTAATTTCTTCTTCACTCACTGGAGCCAACCTTTTATGAATAGAGTTCGATTCATGCTGTGCAGCAAAGATTGTCGGCACCTCTTCGCACGCTATGATCAATAGATATAACGAAATGAATTTTTTTAATGATTGCATAGTGATATTTCCCCCGAAATTTTCGATCCCTACTTCCCTTAGATTGCCATTGCAAACGGCCTTTATACAACAATTAATTTTTTAATGAAAAATAAATTTATTGATTTATGACAATCTCGATAAGTTTTGGCAGATCGCCCTTCATCGGCTCGCCAGCAGCAACAAGCTTTTGTAATTCAGAAATGGGATACCACGCAGCACCGACAAAATCATCAGTATTATATGCTGGTGTTTGATTGGTAAAAATAAGATAGAAATGCATAAAGGCAGAAACGCCATACTGATGTGGCGTTAGTTTGGTGAGCAAACGGTGGGAAATTTGTGAAAGGTCGAGGTTAAGCTCTTCTTGCAGCTCACGCGCAAAGGCTTGGTCATACGTCTCGCCAGCGGCAACATGTCCGCCAACACTGGCATCTAAACATAAGGGGAATAATTTTTTGTGGGGAGAACGACGCGGGATCCAAATTTCTTTGTTGTCGTTGATAAGAAGTGCGTTGATCACGCGGAAGTTTGATAAGTTTTGGGTATAGACTTCAGAGCGATACTTTTGGCCAATAACTTGGTCATTGTGGTCTACGATATCGAGAAGTTCTTCAGAGAATTGTTCTACCATAGTCTTTTCTTTGCAAAAGCTGGCTCCAGCCAGAGATCTGTCTCCCCAAAAGTCAGAAGACTTCTTGGGCCTTAATTATTATAGAGGGTAATCGATCCCAACAAAAAAATCGACTCTCACCCCGAGACAGCTGAATACCCTTGTATAACTGAGAATATTTAGGGGAAAATGGCGAAATGCAATGCTTTTTCTTGACAAATATTCGAGCCATTTGTAATGTATATACATACTTTGAATCTTAAGAAATGTGAGAGCCGCTAGCTCAGTTGGTAGAGCAACAGACTTTTAATCTGTGGGTCGATGGTTCGAATCCATCGCGGCTCACCATCCTTCGCCTATCCACGCCTTCAGGCTTGGCAGGCTACGGATGCCAGTTTTACTGGCGACTCAGTAGTATCTGAGTCGTGTGTACACAGCCATTCATTCCGAATTGGCAAATTTGAAAATTTTCCTGACTTTTCACAAGTCAAAAAATGCTGTCCCTGTCGTCTAGCCTGGTCCAGGACATTGCCCTTTCACGGCAGAAACAGGGGTTCGAATCCCCTCAGGGACGCCAGTCATTTCCTTCAGAAATGCCTGGCAAGCCAATATTCAACTAAATACCATGATAAAAATCGCTATTCACCATGGGTAAAGATCGCCTTTTATCCCTTATTGCTTTACAATATAAGTATTAGAAAAAAATATAATCAATTCAGGGGGTAATAAATGTCGTACCATAAACCTAAAAAATCTCAGCCAGCTCACAAGACTTCTGGCCCAAAAAAAAGCACTCCACAAGGTTCACGACCTGGACAACGCTCCGGCGGCAGGTCACGCCAACAACAGCGGCCGGTCAAAACGTTTGACCCGTCACTGTTTATAAAAAAGGTTGAAGAGCAAGTTGTTGCAGAGGTGTATACGCCAAAGCATACTTTTGCAGACTTCCCTATCAATGCCCAACTTAAAGAAAATATCATCGCCAAAGGGTATGCAAACCCTACCCCTATTCAAGACCAGGCGATTCCCGTGCTCTTGGAAGAAAAAGACATTATCGCTACCGCTAACACTGGAACCGGTAAAACGGCGGCATTCTTGATCCCGCTGATCAATAATATTTTGAGCCACAAAATCAACCGAGTACTTATTATTGCTCCTACCAGAGAACTTGCCGGACAAATAGAGAGCGAATTTAAAAGCTTTACCGTCAAAATGCAATTAAAATCTGCCTTGTGCATTGGTGGCGTGAGTATCGAACGACAAGAACGAGCACTTTCGCGCAGACCAGAATTTGTCATCGGCACACCAGGACGATTACTCGACCTTGAAAATAATAAACTGATAGATTTCCACAGTTTCTCTGCCATCGTACTTGATGAAGTTGATACGATGCTTGATATGGGATTTATCAATGACATTAAATATATTATCAATCACCTCCCCCGCAAACGCCATTCATTATTCTTTTCTGCAACCATTCCGGTTACCATCAAAAGCTTGATGAGTACATTCTTGCAAAATCCTGTCTCTGTGAGCGTTAAAACACGCCAATCTGCAGAAAATGTGAATCAAGATGTCATAAAAATCGCTGGACGCAATAAAGTTGATGTGTTGCATGATGTGCTGATCAGCCCCGGCGTGAAACGAAGCATCGTCTTTTTACGCACAAAACGATCTGCTGACAAATTAAACAGAGCATTGATCGACCGCGGCTTTAAAGTGATCGCAATTCATGGTGACAAAACACAAGCGCAACGCAACAAAGCCTTGGCTGCATTTAAAGCAGGCGCTGTGGATATTCTTCTGGCAACGGATGTGGTAGCACGCGGTATTGATATCGATAATGTTACCCATGTTATCAATTTCGATTTGCCACAGACACATGAAGATTATATTCACCGTATTGGCAGAACGGGCCGCGCCGGAAAAATTGGTCAAGCGATAACATTTATCGATTAACACGCGCATAAAAACGTTTTCAGGTTGAGCGATATATAAAAATAATTTTTCTTATCTGTGAAAGTGTTGCTTTTCTGGAAAACTCCATTTTAGACTATCATTGGTCGAAAACCCTATTATTATCCAAATGGAGGATCTTATGATGCATCATTCATGTTCACCAAAACTCAGCCTTGCTGCAGCGCTCAGCATTGGAATCGTATACACCATCAAAACCTTACTTATGCGTTATGCGCCAGAATTTGCATTGCAAATGAAAGCTGCAGTATGGCATAAGCCAGTTGAGTTGTTGCAACAGCACTACATCCACGAAGTAACACCTATGAGCTTTGTCACCGGTCTTATCGTCGTGATGGTATGGGCATATGTAATTGTATCTCTTACGAGCTGCATTTACCACTACCTCGAAAACGGCAAACACAAAAAATAGACTTTATGTTAATCAGGGCTTGATATTATCGACCCAATATGCTTGAGCTAATCAAGCAGTAGATCAAAAGCCCCACAACGTCTATAACCGTTGTTAATAGAGGCCCTGCTGAATGAGCAGGGTCGATATTAAAACGTCTCAAGATCAGTGGCATACAACTGCCAAGTGTAATAGAAACCAACACAATCACCGCCAGAGAAACACTCACCGCGATATTTTCAAGTGTGTTCGTATGATGATGCGCGATATAAATCCGCACAAATGAAAAGAAACCAAGTAAAAATGCCATGATAATTGCCATGACAAATTCACGGCGAATAAAGCGGACACTATTACCATCATTAATCTCGCCTGTTGCTAAACCTTGAATTGCAAACGCCGATGTTTGGCTACTTGCGTTACCACCGGTACTGGTCAGCATAGAGATAAAGAAAGTGAGAAAACCAACTAACAATGTTTGGTAATATTCTATAATCATGCTCGAAAATGTTTGTACCATTAAAAGAACAATCAAAATAGAGCTGCGCTGATATAAAAGTTTACTGAAAGGCGTTTCGAAATAGGTATGCTTAATAGGTGAAACAGCAGACATACGATAAATATCTTCTCCTGCTTCTTCTTCGATAATTTCTACCAATGCCTCAGAAGGAATTACTCCTAAAAAGACCCCTTCTTCACCAATCACCGGCACGTTACTGACGCCATAGTGCACCATCTGTTGCGCCACACGTTCACGATCTTCATGCACATGTACCACCAAAATATTAGGTCGTAAAATGGAGCGTAATTGCGTCTTTGGATGTTTCAACACCAAATCTTCTAAGTTGATGTGCCCCACCAGCTCATTGTTCTGACTCAGAACATAAATCTGTTGATGCAGGTCACGATTTGGCTGCAATTTTTGTAAAATTTGAATACTTTTTTCAACGGTAAAGTCTTGCATCAAGGTCAACACGCTGGCAACCATAATGCCGCCGGCAGTTTCCGGATTAAACTGCAAGAGCGAAAGCACACGCCGCTGATCTTTTTTGTGGAGAAGCTTGAGATAGTTTTCTAGTTCTGCGTCAGAGAGATCATCAAAGAAATCAGTTAAGTCATCGATAGAAAGGTGGGTAATAATATAATGGCGGTCATGCTCACTTAATTGCTCGAGAAGTTTTACTTTGAGCGATTGACTCAGGTCATGAAATACATCTAAGCGGATTGTTTCAGGCAGATTTTTTAATAAAGCAAGAGCATGCTCATGCTGAATAGAATTCAAAAACTCCGCAATATCAACCGGATGGGTTCTCAAGAACTCACGCCATAACTCTTGCGCAACAATAGTATTTTGCGCAATGACAGCATCGATATGCTCTACCATCTCTTCGAACAGCTTTTGCACTACCATATTCATTTCCCCACCGCAAGGGCCAATCCTATACTTCCTTATCCCAAACGCGCCGAGCCGTCTCGGTACGCTCCCACCCTGATAATTTCCATTTGATTTTAATTATGCAAAACCTATACTACTTATATACCTACTCTCTTTCTGAGCATATTTAATTATCTGAAAATATGCCAGCTTTATTTTAAAAAATTGTAAGGAGAAATGAGCCATGTCATCTACCCCTTCTGCTTATGCTCCAGGAACCAGCACAACTATCACTGTAGAGTCTTCTGAAGTCCCTGCTCGGTTAGACCTTTTTTTATCGCAAAAATTACCCTATTATTCCCGCACGTTTTTCAAAGAGCTTATCGAAGCCGGTCATGTAAGAATACAGGATAGTGTAGTAACAAAAGCAAGTATTTCGATAAAACCGGGTGATAAAATTACTCTTTACTTTCCAGAGCTTGTCCTACCAGAAGTAACTGCCCAGCAGGTAGCTCATGTACCAGTAGAGGTTGTCTATCAAAACAAAGATTTTCTTATTATTAACAAGCCGGCAGGATTAACGGTCCACACGCCAGGCGCTGGCAATACTGACATAACGCTTGTCGATTGGTTGCTGCACTATTTCCAAGAAATCAAAACCGTTGGCTCGGCAGACCGTCCTGGCATCGTTCATCGTCTTGATAAAGATACTTCTGGCCTTATGATTGTCGCCCGCAACAGTTATGCCCATGAAAAGCTGAGCGACCTTTTTAAAGACCGCAAAATCCACAAAGCCTATCTGGCGGTCGTCAAGGGCCACCCGGCTCCCGATGGCACTATCGATTTCAATATTACTCGCCATCCCACCAATCGCGTAAAAATGACGCATAGCTCTTCAATGGGCAGAGACGCTGTAACCCATTATACCGTACAGGAATATCTGAAAGATGCCGCACTCATTCAAGCAAAGCCAGTTACCGGCAGAACGCATCAAATTCGTGTGCATGCCACGGCATTAGGCCATCCCTTGCTCGGCGATGCATTATATGGCACAACAACGCACCTGATTAAACGCCAAGCGCTTCATGCCTATTCGCTCGACTTTAATTTTGAAGGCACAGAATATCACTTCACCAAAGAAATGCCCTCTGACATGCAGGAATTAGTAAAAAAATTAAAAAAGGAAGCTGCTGCATGAAACAACAGTTTTTTGCGTGCATTGCACTCTGCCTTTTGGCACAGAACATATATGCTATGGCTGAACAGAAATGTGAAAAAATCGATCTTTTTTTCACCAATGCATTTGGAGAAACTCCGCTGATCATCAGCGCAAAGCATGGCAACTTGGAAGAAATCTATGCTTTTTCACTGGTCGCGCCTGATATTATTAACCAGCAGGATATATTTGGAAAAACTGCGCTCATGCAAGCCGCTGCACGTAATTATCCCACGCTTGTAAGGGTATTGATCTCTCGAAAAGCAAATCTGGATCTGCAAGATGTCAATGGCAATACAGCGCTTGGACTTGCCACAGAATATGGCAATAAAGCAATTGCAGAGATGCTTATTGACCATGGAGCATCACTTAATATACAGAATAACCATGGCGACACGCCGCTTATTATTGCGACAAAAAATCTGCAATTTAAAATCTTACTGCTTCTTCATAAAGCCGGCGCCAATGTTTTTCTTGAAAATAGTGAAGGAGAAACATTGCTCTCTTGCCTGCGTGATATATTTTCAGGTGAAGAGACAAAACAAATCGATAGTTCTCCCAACCCCTGATATGCTATATACTACAAAAAGAATACTACTCCTCTAAAAGGAACCTGCGCATGATCAATCGGATCAAAGGCACTCAAGACCTTCTTGACCTCACACTTTTTAACTATTTTCTCACGACGGTAAAAAAGCATCTTGAAACGTACCATTTCAAAGAAATTGCTACGCCTATTTTAGAGCCAACAGAACTGTTTAAACGTTCGCTCGGTACAGAAACAGATGTGGTCAGCAAAGAGATGTACTTGGTGCATACCGAACATACCCCCACCGAAGAAAAGGGTGACATTTGTCTCCGTCCTGAAGCAACTGCTTCTACCATGCGCGCATTCTTAAATAATAGTATCGACACGACACCGTGGAAAGTGTTTACCTGGGGATCTATGTTCCGCCATGAACGTCCACAAAAAGGGCGTTACCGCGAATTCCACCAAATAAGCATCGAAATTATTGGCTCACAAGCAATCGCACAAGATGCCTACTTTATTGCCATGCTTGATCGTCTTTTTTCTGAAAAACTGATGCTCGATTCCTATGGTTTGCTCATTAACTTTATGGGTTGCCATGATGATCGCCAAAAATTTAGACAGCAACTTTTAGCCTTTGTAGAAAAGAACAGCGACAAAATTTGTGCAAACTGTACGCACCGTAAAGATAAAAATATTTTGCGCGTGCTCGATTGCAAAACACCAAGCTGCCAAGAGCTCTATCAAAACGCGCCAAAAATTACTGATGCGCTCTGCGAGAGCTGTTCACAAGAATGGAAATTACTCCAATCGCTGCTTGAACAACTTTCTGTATCATATTCCCCCATGCCAAGCTTAGTGCGTGGGCTCGACTATTATGGCAAAACGGTGTTTGAATTTGTCAGCATTTCTGATCTGGGAGCCCAGAACACATTCTGTGGCGGCGGCCGTTATGATAGTCTGGCAAAGATGTTAGGCGCAAAAGATGATAAACCATCGATTGGTGCTGCGATCGGCATAGAGCGCATGCTCCTGATGCTTGAACAATCAAAAGAATTACCATTGCCGCAACCTGCTCGATTGCACGCAATTGTGCCGCTATCGGCAGAACAGATACCATTGTGTCTTCAGATCGCCGATCTATTGCATGCTAACGATTTATGCGCAGAACTCCTGCTTGAAAATGATTCTATTAAGAGTAAAATGCGACAAGCAAACAAGCTTGGAGCTCGTTACGCTCTTATTGTAGGATCCAATGAACAAGCGGCAGGAACGGTTACATTGAAAGACATGGTGCAAGGAACAGAAAGTAGTTTACCACAGCGCGATATTGTATCTGCCTTACTTTCGTAATTGATGATGAGCCGCATGCCAACCTGAGAAAGGATTACATGCATCCTCATACAATTTTTGTTTTTAATCTGGCACTTCTTTCAGCAACACCAATTTTTACTGCACAGTATGCGAATATCAAACCACAACCAAAAACTATTGTGGCGTGCGCTGCAGTGGGAGCAGCTTCGTATGGCCTCTATAAACTAGCGCGTGTCTATACCAAACACCAGTCGCACTACAGCGCGCAACGGCATCACGATCTGTACGACAAACTTATCAAAAACTATCCCCGTTTTTCATACACAGAAGATGAACTTGCACAAACATATATCGATAAAAACTTTCACAATACTTTGAGCATTTTTCATACACACGTACAACAAGATCGTTTACGATTTGAGCGATCATTTCATGCATGCAAACATGCGTGCACGGACCGAAACGTGCTCAACAATAGCCAGCAACTTATTCAAAACCTTACGACCCTCGAAGCATTGTTGATGCTTGCACAAAGTACGCTCGATCTACGCGCAATCATGTGGCAATATCAACAGGAATTACTCTGCACGGTGCAAGAGCCGCAAGCTATTCATACACAAATTTGTAAAAAATACCCCAAAACACCCTACCCCTATGTTTATTATTATGATGCATTGACCTGTGCGCTCAATACTTTGGCAGATGCGCAAAAAAAAGTTGCGCCTGAACACCACATCCTGAAAGAAAGCGCAGATCTTTACCAAAATCTCGAAAACTTTCGCACATATATCGCCAGCCAAGAAGCATTCCGTCAGCAACAGATACAATGTGAAGAAAGTGAACAAAGCCGCAAGCGCTCAGATACATTCAATCGGCACGCTAAAGCCCAGCAACAGCAAGCACACGCACTTTCAGAAATCAATAAAAATTTACAAGAATTAGTGGAATTGCATAAAAACGAACTCACTCTCACGCAGCAACAATTAGAGACATTTAAATTTCTTGTGCCGCAACTGAACTGTGGTCATATTTCTTGTGCTGAAAAAATTCAGATCATGAAAAGCTTGCTCGATGCACAGCTACCACACATTCAGCACGCCACGACTCTCGTTGCCCGACAACAACGAGAACTTAAAGCAGTAAAAACTCTGCAAGAAAGCAATCACCAAAACGCGTATACCGCCTTGGCAAGCTTACAAGAACAAATTAATCGTTTAAAACAGCAGAACCAAAATAGTAGCAACGCTACCGCACCAAGTGCGCCGCTTGCAATGCAAAATCAGTCCATGTATCCTGAAATGAATAGACTACAACCGGAACAACCAGGAGAACTTCCATGAAAAAAACAAGCATCATACAACGCAAAGAATCATCTCTGTATCAGATTTTATTACTTGTAGTAGCAACTTCAATAGGCATACTTAATGCCGCGCAGATGAGTAAAACAATTGAAAAATCAGCCACTCATCTCAATCAAGAGTTATTTGATGCCATTGAAAAAAATGATATCGAAGTCGTCAAAAAACTTTTTTCTGCCCCAGACAAACCTAACATCAATTCCCAGACTAAAAATGGTTGGACCCCTCTGATCTATGCAATAACCAAAGGCCATGACGAAATAGGAGAATTTCTCATCAATTCGGGAGCTGACATTACGATAGACAGAAAAGGATTTCAGCCAATCTCTTATGCGGTTTATGCCGGAAGGTCTCCTCATCTCGTACGATTACTCATTGAAAAAGAATCTCAAATCAATAAACAAGATGCAGATGGCTGTACGCCTCTTTTCTTGGCAGTAAATTATGAGTACCCTCGTCTCGTAGAACTCCTTATCAAGGCAAAAGCCGATATCACTATACGAGATAAAGACGGGTTTACACCATTTGAGTATGCTGCCCAACAAGATCACACAGATATCAGTAAAATTTTCATCGATCTTGCCAAGGATATCAATGCACACAACGAGGGTTGGACATTTTTAACTATCGCAGCAGCTTATGGTAATTTAAAGCTCGTAGAATTGCTTATCAATACTTATAAAGCCCATATTGATTCAGAAAATGGGGACCATGAAACTTCACTTTTCCTTGCTATTAAAAAAGGGCATATAGATATTGCAAAATTTCTCATCGAAAGTGGAGCCAAATGCAATATAACAACTTACTATGACGAGACTCCACTTAAGGTCGCTGAGCGTGAAGGCTATACAGAACTAGTAGATCTCTTGATAAAGAATGGCGCAAAAGAACCTTCACTAGATTGCATCGTCATGTAACTTGGATAAATTTTAAATTTTTGAGACAAAAAAAGAGTCACCGTAAAAAGTGACTCTTTTTGTTTTTAAATATATCCGCGTGCATGTTTCGACTCCGCTCAACATGAGCGGAAATCTATCATATGTTTAAATATGTGATTTTTATATTTTTTTAAACAGAACCTTGATTGCACATTCACGGCGCCTGATTCGTTCATCCTGAGCGGAGTCGAAGGATGTATGCGAACAAATGATTACTCCACAACCTCTATTTGCGGCTGCTTGGCATATTCATAAATAATATTTTTAAGCACAAGAACCGGCATTACTGCATCCAATTCAGCAGCGATAGTCGAATTGTATTTGTTATATACATCGAGAGCAGATTGCAATGCAATTGGCTCTTTAGCCTTAAAGCGCATGAGGGGCATAGAGTGCGAATAGCCATACCGTAAACAAAGCTTTGTTTCGTTTTCATCTATAACTTTAGAAGACACATCTTCTATTGGAATGATAAATCCAGTCCGATGGATTATACTTTCTAAAATTTGTCTCTGTTTTAATTCTATTGCTCGCTTACTTATTTTATGATCAACATGCGCAATGCTTGCCTCGGCCTTATATTTAAACATGCTCCCTGCATTTGAAAATGATATAGCTAAAAAAAAGAATAGACATCTTTTCATGCTCAATTCCGCAGCTTCTTCAGCAACGCTGCCTCTTTGGCCCGCATGCGGCGCCAGTCTGCGTCTTCGATATGGTCATAGCCGAGCAGATGGCAGATGCCATGCACAAGTAACACTTCCAGACGCTCTGCGAGTGTCACGTTTAACTTTGCTGCATCTTTTGCCACATATTCTGCAGAGATAATTAAATCGCCCAAATTTTTGTCATCATCAGAATGCACTTTGATGCGTTTACCCGCTTGTAGCGCTGGATGCGCAGGGAATGATAAAATATCAGTCGGTTTGTCTTTGTGGCGAAAATCGCGATTATACTTTCTGATCGTTGCATTGGTCGTGATCAAAATTCCCAAATCAAAATCTTCATACTTGAGCGCAGCAAGAATCTGCTGCACATCAGTTTTCAGTTTTTCAAGATCGATCGCAATTTTACGTTGCTGATTTTTAATCAAGATCATTGTTCAAGCACCAACCAAGCGTGCCACTGTTCACCCTGCTGCTCGATGCCAGTTTTAGCAGAGCTTGCAACAAACACAAATTCTTGCGCACGCGTCACGCCACGCAACAATGCTTGTTGTGCAGGAAGTTGCTTAAGAATCTGTTCAGAGCCACCAATGGTCAATTGCGCAAGATCAGTTTTGAGTGATAGTTTTTGATCTGTTTTGAGTTTGCGCACGTTCACAATAATGTGCAACATATGGCGCATCAGATCGAGTCGTTCTTGTGCAGCTGTGTAGGCAATTTGTACATCCGCATACTGCGTTGTGTGCAATGATGCAGTTTTACAGGCAGCTTTGTAGAGTGATTGGTAAATCATCTCTGTCATGTGCGGCATGAATGGACCGTACATTTGCAACAAACGCAAACCAACAGCAAACAATGTTTGTTTTGTTTCAGCCACTTCGCTTGCTTCATAGTTTGCTGGGTTAAAGAGCTGATCTTTTACACATTCAAGATAGTTGTCGCAGACATCATTCCAGAAGAATTTTTCAACGCGTGTTAATGCCAAACCAAACTCATGTTGCTCAAAATATTTTTTATATTCATCAAAGCAGACAGAAGCTTGATGCAAGATCCACTCATTTGCAACATACTTCGTTTGCATGTGTGCATCGAGCGCCACATCTTTGGTATGTTCAGCAATAAACAAGAATGCATTCCAGAGTTTGGTCAGCAAACGGTTGCCCATTTTAAGCTGATCCTCAGAGAATGCAACGTCATGGCCGAGCGTGCCAGAAGCTGTCCAATACCGTACCGCATCAGCAGCATGCTGTTGCAATAAATTTTCTGGCTCCATGGCGCTGTTGCCACGTGATTTAGAAATTTTTTCTTTCTCATTACTTAAAACGTGCCCGGAAATCACAATATCTTGCCATGGAATCATGCCATGGTGCATCCAAGTCTTAGTGATCGTATAAAATGCCCAGGTACGGATAATATCATGCGCCTGCGGCCGCATGCTCATCGGCGCATAGGGCTTGCTGAACATATGCTTATCATCACCATCATAAAGAGCCTTGCAAATATACGGCGTCAGCGATGAAGTGTTCCAGGTGTCCATCACATCAGTGTCTGGTTCAATATTTTTACTGTTACAGGCTGAACATGCTCCCGGATATGCCATCTCTTGTGGATCAACCGGCAACATCTCTTCGCTTGGAAGTAATGTTTGCCCGCAATCAACACAGTGCCATGCCGGAAATGGGATGCCATAAAAACGTTGGCGAGAAAGGCCCCAGTCCCAACTTAAATTTTCTACCCAATCTTTATATCGGGCTTTCATAAAAGCAGGATACCAGTTAATTTTGTCGGCACAGGCAATCAGATCTTGTTTGTAGGGAAGTAATTTCAAGAACCACTGCTTGAGTGCTAAAAACTCGATCGGGTTTTTGCAGCGTTCATGAATGCTCACCGCATGTTGAATCGGCCGTTCTTGCAGAACAAGTCCTGCCTCGTGCAGCGCGGCAACAACTGCCTTGCGGGCTTGCTTTGCATTCAATCCGGCAAGTATACCGGTTGTCGGCAACCAACGGCCATCGCGGCCCAGGGATGGGCGGTAAGGCAAATTAAATTTTTTAAACCAAGCAACGTCAGTTTTATCACCAAAGGTACAACACATCACCAAACCGGTACCTTTGTCCATCATGACCTGTTCATCTGCTAAAAGCGGCACGGTCAGATCAAAGAGCGGAACGCGTGCTTGTTTGCCCTTGAGGTGTTGGTAGCGGCTATCGTTTGGGTTATACAAAACAGCTACGCATGAAGGCAATAGTTCAGGGCGCGTTGTGGCGATAACAAGTGGATTACCAGCTTCGTCAGAAAATTTGAGATCATAAAAAACTGAAGGCTCCAGCGCATCATCAAGTTCAGCTTGTGCCACCGAAGTTTGGCAAACGGTACAATATAAGGCCGGTTCGTCTTTACGGTAAACATATCCCTTTTTATACAGCTCAATAAACGAAGCCTGAGAAATACGGCGAGAACTTTCATCGATAGTTGAATAACACTTTTCCCAGTCAACAGAAAGGCCCATGCGCTGCCAGAGTGATTCGAACTGCTTTTCCACGGCAACGGTCTCTTCCAAGCACACTTTAATAAATTCACTGCGCGAAAGATTTTGTGCCCGGATGCCTCGCTTTTTTTCGACAAAACGTTCTGTCGGGAGGCCGTTGTCATCAAAGCCAAAGGGGTAGAAAACAGAAAAGCCGCTCATACGTTTGTAGCGGGCGATAATATCTGTCTGGGTATAGGAAAAGATATGTCCTATATGGAGTGAACCTGAAACCGTAGGCGGTGGGGTATCGATGCTGAAAACTGGCTTATTATCGCGTGGGGTGGCATAGGTTTTTCCCTGCTCCCAGAGCTTTTGCATCTGTTGTTCAGATTGATGAAAGTCGTATTTTTTTTCCATGTACTTACTAGGCAAATTAAGGGGGATAATGCTTTATTTTTAGTGTAGCACAAATAGGCAAAGAGCCAAAAAAGGCATACCATTTGCCCAAATAGCCATTTTCACATACATTTAAACAAAAAATATCTGAGGTTGTTATGAAAAAGCTTCTTCTTGTTTGTATAGCTGCTTGCTTTACATCTTGTTTATTTGCTGCACAAATTGTACTGGAAAAGCCAAATTTTGCTGGAAATTTCCAACTCCTTCTCAATTACAGATTGCAAGAAGCAGCGTCTCGTGATGATTATGAATACATAGAAAAACTAGTCGCCCTGCATGAAGAAAAGGCTGAAATTAACAGTCAGAACGAAAACGGTCTCACAGCTTTACATATTGCCGCGCATGAAGGCCACAAAGCCAGTGTCGAAATGCTTCTACACTATAACGCATGTACGACGATACTTGATGCTGAAGGAAACACCCCACTCGTATATGCGAAAGCGCAGAAACACGAGGCTATTATTGCGCTCCTGCAACACCCAGAGCCAAAATCACCTGAAGAGAACCAAGATTGTATTGCTATTATACTTCATACACCAGCTGCGTGTTCACCAAACTCTGAGCGCATTAAAAAGCTCAATATCTTGCAAAAATGGCTTGCCTGTTTGTGGCCCTGCTTCAAAATTAATCGCAACACCTGACACTCAAACAATTACGCATATTTTTTTAAGAAGCTGTACCGCCACATAAGTACATCGCGTTGCAGCTCTTTTTTTGCCACAAAGAGTTTATGCTCAGCAAGCCAGTTCACAAATAATGATTTAATATATGCCAAACGAGCGAGCCGCTCTGGCACTGCTTGCAATAAAGCATCGTCAAGATAAAACAATGTTTTGACGCGTACTTTAGATGCCAAATAAGTCATAAAATAGGAAAGTGAAAATCCCCAGACTTTGGGCATATAATCACAACAGATATTTAAGCAGCGATGTTCAACATCATCAACCTTTAATAAGATTTTACTGAGCGTTTGATAACTATTCAGCATGGCAACTTCATCTTCTAACGCCTGCATAAAAAGACCAAAAGGATTGGCAACATCTTTGTTTTCTGCAGTTGCACCATACCGCTGCCGCACATCAGCAACTAATGCTTGCGCCAACTCATGGTGCGGCAAAGTAATCATCTGCACAAGGGCTAGCTCTTTTTTCCAGAAATACCAGCGCTCGGCATCTTGCAAAAAAAGCGACAGCCGAAAGAGCCTGAAATTTACAAAGGCATAGCCAATAATCATAGCTTTATACGCCATGTCCCGCTTGCCAGAAAATAACCCGGCTCCTTGTGCTGTTTTGCTGGGATAGAAAAACTTTTTTACTCGTTGCCACCATGATGTCTGCTCAAGCGTTGCAGGTGTTACTGCTTTGCTTGCTGCACTATTACATGTTTGTGAAATTTGGATATTGCCATTGGTAACGCAATTGACGCTCGTATAGTTGGTGCTCAGATCATGATGATAATGATTACTGGTTTGTATAATAGGTCGGTTGGCAATACTTTTGGTAGCCTGCAGCGATTCCTGAGCTAAACGCAAATTAATTGCATCAGCACTTGTGACACCGTATGCCGTAGAACTAAGAAAGCCCCAAAAGATCAAAAGAATATACATTGCAACTCCCCATAGTTAAGCTGACAGTTTCTTTCTGTTTCAAGATACTGTCAGCTCGGGGAATAACTCAATATTTACTGAATTTCTGCAAGTAATTTCTCTGCGCGTTGCTTCATCTCGTGCGGAGGATTTTGCGCAATAAAGTCACGCAACACGGTACGCGCTTCTGCCTTTTTGCCTACTTTTGAAAGCGCATAGCCTAATGCATAATATACGGGTGCATACGTTGGCTGTATTTTCTGTACTTTTTGGTAATACTCGACAGCTTCTTGATATTTACCTTCGTTTTGTAACGTCTCTGCTAATTGATACAACAAGCCTACGTTATTGGGCTCAAGGTGCAGCAGACCTTTGAATAACTGCTCCGCTTGTGTATACTCTTTTTTCTGGAAATGTATCATGGCGATATTCAGGCGTGCTTCCGGAGAACCGGGCTCAACGGCTAACAATTTTGTATACGCGATCATTGCATCATCATATTTTTTCAAGTGCATGCTGATTTTTCCATAAGCAGAAAAACCATGGCGATGATCGAAATCTGCTTTAGTACAGGCATCTCTAAATGCTTCGAACGCTTTTTCCATCTTATTAATTTTCACGTAAAAATTACCCAAATTATAATATGCCTTGCCATAATGTGGGCGTATTTTTAATGATGTTTGCAGCAATTCCACCACTTTTGCATGATCATTTTTCTGCATATACATATTTGCTAGGTTATTATAAATTTCCGGGTGATAGGGCATCAGTTTACAACTTTGTTTGAGCGCCTCAATCGCATGATCAAGTTGTCCTGTTTGGGCATACGAAACAGCAATATTATTTAAAGGGTCTGCGTAATAATTATCCAGCGCAATAGCCTTTTTAAAGAGATCAATCGCTTCAGGATGTTTACCCGCTTCGCAATAATAAACACCAAGATTATTATAGGCGCGTGCTTTTTTAGGAGCATGCTTGATAATGTCTCGCCAAAAAGCATCGGGCGAACTCCACACTTTATTACGAATATAGGCGCCACCTGCAACTACAGATAACAGCAACCCGGTAAGCAATAGCACGAGCGCCGCAAAGAATGTTCCTGATTGTTGGGTACTGTATTTTTGACGCAGCCACAAGCACAGATACACAAAGCCCAAAGCAGCCAAGAAAAAAAGACCAACAGAAGCTATATAGGTCTTATAGTCAGCTAAAAGTTCTGTTGATGGCAAAATGCTCGAGCGAGGCAAAATCGCAACAAAAAACCACAAAAACCCAAACGAAACAAGGTCGATTTTATTACGCAGCAAACGGCGCATAATAAAGAACGCAAAAATTACCAACACCAAGAATGGCAACAAACAATCTGGCGCAAGAAAATGACGAGAAAGCTTCCAATCATAATCAACGCTCATGGTGAATGGCCAGATAAAAATGGAAATATAATGCAAAATAACTTTGAATTGTGAGATACAGAAATAGTAGGGGGTGATTGGCTGATATTTATGTTCGGTGAGTACGTTGCCGATATTATTTTGCAACGCACTATTAAAGCCAAGCACGTTTAAGAAAAATTGCGGCTTTAACAGATACACATATAACGCAATGATGCAGAAAAACAAAAGCACATGGAGCCATCTGCGCTGTTTGAGCGAATGCCACTCGCCCTGTGCTATAAAAAACCAATCAACGAGCAGTACCAGAACCGGACATACAATGATAATTTCTTTACTGCCACAGGCAATTACTGCCAGGCAAAAGAGCAATGCCGTCAAAAGATAGCGCAACGGTTTTGCGTGCGCCAAAGAGAGCCCCAAAAATGTCGTAATAATCGCCATCGTGAAAAAGCCGGCAAGACCTTCAAGCTGCCCCTGAATAACATACGACACGGTTTGCGTTTGCACCGGATGTAACAAGAATAATCCTGCAGTGATGAATGCTATCAGTGTGCCGTAATAATGAAAAAATCTTTGTTTGGTTGCATGAATACTAGCAAGCTTGATCATAAAAAAGACAAGCGCACCCGTCAGACAATGAATTACCACGTCACCAAGACGATAGATAAAAGGATCAAACTTCGCGCTTTGCGGGAGCCAACTATAATATAACGCGTTCAACCAATATGATATCCAGCGCGAATTTTGCATAAATATCGATTTAAAGGTGGTATGACGCACCGCAAAAAGCTTTTCGATATTGGCAAGATCATCAAATTCAAATGCGTAGGATAACGATGGATAATATAACACGAAGGTTATTGCTACCAGAAAAAGCGGTAACAACCACCAATACCACCGACTAAACTGCAGCCTTGGTTCTTTAACAAATGTGTCTTGTGCGTGATTCGCAGCATTCTTCATAGGTACCCTTTTCTCTTATGTTTTCGAGAAAGGTTTTAACACATCAGATACATTTGGGCAAGTTCACGCCGTAACTATGACTGACTTTTCTGATAAATATCTTCAAAATCCGTTACATGGAACAAAGTACTGCTCAATTGCAGATTATTGGTAAATTGTGGAAGTTCCGGGGTATTCGGTTGTTGATTGTGACTGATAGACGCACCGCTCAGAGGTACCACTTGTAATGAATCTCTCCCCTGTGAACTTGGGCTACTTGCAAGAAAACTATCTACCATTGTCTCGTCGTCTTTTTGCGCTTCATGGGTTTCTCCTGATCGATAACGAGCCCCGGCGTTCGACAATGCACATATGATGCGGTTTTTGCCGCGCTCTATTGCAAGCAGGAATGCCCGGTCTTTTTTTTCTTGCGAAACCAGTGCCCACGCATGATTCTTGATCAACAAATCAACCACATCTGCTTGATCGTGACTCACGGCATATTCTAAAAGGGTCGTATACTTTTCATGTTCTAGTTCTACTTGTATATTTGTCCCTTGTCCGAGAAGTCGACGAATTCGGGGTAGATTATTCTGGTAAACAGCTACCACCAAATGCGCATTGTTCATAATTCTTTCTGCTCGCACATTCCAGTAATTCACCAATTCGTTTACCTTTGGCACTGCACGCAGAGCACTATACGGCGCTGAAAGAACTTCTGGTTCGTGAGTCGGCATCTTAAAGATCTTCATAGGATACAAATGTTTTTGTATCCTTGCCTGCTGCAGAGCAACTATGGTGCAAGAATTGCACAGCGCTATCAGCAAACCAAATATCACATATTTCATCCAAGTTCCCCTTGTTACTCACTACTCATCCCTTTCTCTAGAATAAAAAAAGAGAGCGTCTCTTTGCAATGAACTGGACAAACAGTATGCTTATATAAGGTAAAAGTATTTTCAAAAGGACTATTGCGCATGTCATTACAAACCATAGAATTTATCATAGGCAGCATCACACTTCTCTTTGCCTATATCTTTTCAGTCATGCTTGTCGGAAGAGCGGAAGCAGAAATTGCTACGTTAGCAGGAGACGACACTCCTCGTGATGCCGGCTTTTTATCATGGGACCCCATGGTATTTGTTGATCTGCCAGGCTTTATCTGCGTCATGCTCCTTGGCATGGGCTGGGGACGGCCATTACCTTTCAATCCACATAATATTACCGGAAAGCACAAACTTCTTTCTGTCTTTCTCGTCTACATGGCGCAACCAGTCATATCGCTTTTGCTGGTTTTTGTTTCACTCCTTGCCACTGCATTGATTATTGGCCAAAGGGCTTTAGTGCTTGTCCAGAATGGACTGCTAGAAAGTGCACAAGGTAAAATTTTCCATAAACTTTCACATAACTACCAACACATATCACCGCTCTTGCTGGTGTGTGTAACCCTCTTGCTTGCTCTTGCTACCTTTAATTCATTTAATGCGGTCTGGACCTTTATCAATAATGGTTTCCACTACTTTCTATTTATCGGTCATGAGCGTAACCATGATTATATGAAGCACGCAGAAGCACTTACTTTCTTTGGCCCGTTAGTGGTACTGATTATTTACTTTGGGCTTTTACGCTACGTTCTTTTAAAATATCTTATTTTAGCCGCCTCAATCGTTGCAACTCTTCTGGGAGCATCTCTATGAATATCATCGAAACTCTCATGGCAGGCACCAGCACTGTTGTCAGCCCTGAGGATCTACAAAAAAAACTTTCTCGTGGTAAAAAACTGGTTATTAAGTTGGGAGCAGATCCAACATCACCCAATTTACATTTGGGCCACGCCGTTGTGTTGGCAAAAATGCGGGAATTCCAAGACTTGGGCCATGAAATCATCTTTTTAATTGGTGATTTTACGGCACGTATTGGTGATCCAACAGGCCGCTCAAAAACGCGTCCGCCTTTATCTGAAGAACAGATTGCCCAAAATAGCAAAACCTATTTTGAACAAGTAAAAAAAATACTCGATCCAGCAAAGATTACCATTCGCTATAACTCTGAATGGCTTTCGAAACTTTCTCTTGCTGAATGGGTTGCATTGTGCGGCAAATTTACCCTTGCTCGCTTAATCGAACGTGAAGATTTTGCAAAACGTCTACATGAACACCAACCGATTGGTTTTCATGAGTTGCTCTACCCTATTATGCAGGGGTATGACTCAGTCGTTCTTAAAGCTGATGTTGAACTTGGCGGCACCGACCAAACATTTAATTTGCTCGTTGGACGTTTTTTACAAGAGCAATTTGGACAAGAACCACAGGTCACCATCACCATGCCGTTGCTTGAAGGCTTAGATGGCGTTCAAAAAATGTCGAAATCATATGGCAATGACATTGGCCTTGCTGAACCGGCAGACCAGGCATACGGCAAACTGATGTCTATTTCTGACACACTCATGTGGCGTTATTACTTATTGTTGCTCAATAAAACTCCGCAAGAAATTACTGCCTTACAAACGGCAGTTACTGAGCAAAAAGCTCACCCGATGGAGCTGAAAAAGAAGCTTGCGCATGGCATTATTGCCCGCTTCTGGAGCCCAGCTGAAGCAGACAAAGCGCAACAAGTGTTTGAAGAATTGTTCCAGAAAAAAGATTTCTCGAATGCCCAAGAAGTGCAGATTGATCCCAACACGCCAAACCCTATTTGGATTGTTGAATTGTTGAAGCTCCTCAAAGCCGCGTCATCTTCTTCTGAAGCACGCAGATTGGTTGAAGCCGGAGCAGTATCGATTAATGAGGCAAAAATCAGTGATCCTCAGGCTAAAATTGAGCTTGTTCCTGGCATGCTGATCCGAGTCGGTAAACATAGATTCTATCGGTTAAAATAACGTAAAATAAAAAGCCCACCATGCTTTGTGCATTTGGTGGGCTTATTTTTTATGCAAGTTATGTTTAAAGAGGGAAGAACTCATCCTTGTGCAACATCATATAATGATACAATTTTGCAAGCGGTTCTTTATGCGCTTCTCCCGTTGATTTCACGTAATCTAAAATGATATTAATGACGATTTCTTTTAATTTTCTTTGATAGAGTGCCATTTGCTCAGCAGGTATCGTATTGTAACGAAACACTTTAATAGCTGGATGCATAGTAAGCATCGGGTCAAAGAACATAAGTCTTCCTTGCCAATATCCTAAATCAGAAATTGAATGCGCTGACGTTTTCATATGATCCAGTAATGGGCGAATAGAAGTATGGCGATCTTTTTTATAATCATAATGATCTTTTAGCACTACAGATGAATATGGCTTCCCAAAAGGCACAGATAAATATACTAAATCATTTACCATATCTTGCGGTATACATATCTGCAGCAAATTACCCGTTGTTGAAGTAAGGTATGAGCTCAAAGACGTAAGTTCTTTCAGATACTTTGTATCAAAGTTATAATGAGAAAATATTGGACTTAGACGATCGTATAATGCTGCTCCGCTAATACTCGTGTTATTTAAAAAATACCTAAAGGTACATTCTCCCCAGCTATTATGGTTACCAAAAAGAGCAAGGTTAACCGAGATCATTTGAGTACGAGTTAATTCGTCATGATCATGAATGCTGTCGGCGTGAGCATCTAAGTATTCATTAACATTTTTATAGGGAATAGCATGAATGTCTTTATGGCGCATGCAAGCAAAATCAAACCTTGGTCCAATGAGTTTGATATAACTATGCAACTGCTTGATAAAATCCTGCAGAATAATTAATTCTTTTGTATGCGCATGATAAAACATATAATGCGTATCAGTAAGCTCTTTTTCTTTTTCAATAATTTGATCTATTAATGTTTCATATTTTTTGAGCGAAGATGTTGTTACTCCACCCCAAGGACTTACGCCAAATGCAGATTCCACCTGACTTTTATAGCGCGCGAGATATGCTTCAGTTTGTGTTAACTTTGAACCAGCAATAGCTTCTGGACCTGGTATTGGAAGAGCTTCAGGCAATATTGGCTTCACTCGCACCAATTTAAATTTCAACTTAAGCTCATGGAGTAGTTCTATATGAGTAATGATAGAAGTAGGTTTTGAAATAGCCTCATGCACAAGATCTATGGTTGAGGTGCGCTTTTTCTTGAGTAAAGGGAAGATTTTAAGTATATCGACGTCTGTATCTTCTAAATCACCATATGACATATAATATGACATATAAGATGTATCGTCTTCATGCTCTAGATGAGCTCCTGTCCCGAAGTGCTTTTTTATTCCCGCAACAATGCCAGCCAACGAAGGCATGCCAACTGCGTGCGAAACCTGGGAAACTCCAAGACAAAGATGTAAGAAAAGTATTGCTTTTATTGTGTGTTTCATTGTTGTGTTCCCCTTAGTGTCCTGCTTCGTGATGTTTTTTTAATTTTTTTACTTCATCCGAGGTAAGTGGCGATACAATTGTCTTTTTACCCTTTGCCATGTCTTTAAGCCATTCTTTCAACAGCTTGTCAGTTAGTTTTTTAAGCTTATGGCTATAATTTTCCAACTTCGCAGAATCTATAGTTGTATATCTGAATATTTTGACCCCGCTAAAAGGGTTCAAAATCACATCTTGCGAAAACAACAATCTGCCTTGTAAACGATCCAGCGTCATGCCGAAAGTTGTCGGATTATTACGATAAACATCCAAAATAGGGGTCAACGCCAAATATCTTTGTTTCTTTGTATGGAAAATATGACTCATTAAATCGCCATTGCGATACGGAGTTCCAAGACGTTGAGCGGCAAAAGAAACCTGATCAACTAAATGCAGCGGCACAAAGATTTGAAATAATGAACCCTCGAGAGTGTCTATGCTCTTATTTAATGCAAGAAGCTCGGGGATATATTTCTTGTTTAATCCAAAGTAATCAAAAATTTCTCCCAATAAATCATTGATTTGAGGAGCTTTAATACTTTTATTGTTAAAGAAATATTTAAAGGTACATTCTCCAAAGTGCCCATAATTTTTCGTACTTCCAAAAAGAGAGAAATTTACACTCAACATTCTTTTTGAAAGGAATGGTTTGTTATCGTTCCAGTCTTTTGGAATGCCCACTTCATGCGTATCTATAAAAGAATTTGCGTCAATCGTAGCAGGGAAGTCATACCATGAACGTAAAAAATGGAAGTCTTCAACCGGCTTAGCTGGATAGATAAAAGTATAAAGCGCCTTGATGAAATCTTGGACAATGCGGAACTCGCATTTTTGAGCATGATAAAATACATGGTGCGTTGTATCATGCGCAAGCTCTTTTTCAACAACTTCATCAATGAGCATGCTATATTTTTTAACTTCAGTAGCCCATGAATCTTTCACTAGTTTCTCTAATTCTGGCACCTGCAAATAGGCAGTAGTTGCAGGGACTGCATTCAGCGAAGAAATAGCAAAAATAATAGAAAACAAAGAATATATTCGTTTTAACATGATGTATTTTCCTCAATCACTTATATATCTTTAAAAACAGCTTGAGCAGCCTCAAAGGTTTCTGGCTGGCAACGATCATTAATATGGATTGAATAATAGCTTTCGCCGATATAATCTCTTATATCTTTTTTCCAACGTAAAATTGCTTCCAAATCTTTTCTTGTATCGAATACAATTGCAGCTAGTTGAAATGGTGCATGCAATGCCGAAGTGATATAAGGCTTAAAATATTTTTTGGAACTTGCACGAGACATGCTTTTGTGCAATTTACGATACAAACCCAACATCTCTTTTTTCTCAAGAGAAAACTGTTTTACATAGCGAATATCTGCATGATTGCTTAATGCCTTAAGAATATAGGCAAGATCATCTATGCCTCGGGGCCAAACGATAGCCACATAGCTATGAGAAGCATCCTGACAATATTCAAGGGCCTGCTGGTCATTACTACAGAGAGAAGGCTGAGCCTGATTCAATTGAAAAATCCCGACACATGCCAAAATAAAGGGTAAAATCTGTTGTTTCAATGTCATATGTTTTCCCTGTCTATCAGTTAGAATAGTTTCAGATATGAAATTTATTACCTATTCTCATACTATATCTTTACATTAAATTGTCAACTTGAAAATATTATCAGATGTGTTATCCTGCTATGTATACAGCTAAGATTATTTCTACAACAAGGAACTCTTATGATAGCTATAAAAAAATCGCTCATTATTGCATTAAGCACGATTGGCTGCCTATTTTCATCACAGGCAATGGCCCACTACCATGCGGCAGGCGTCTTACCCTATGCCTATGACAGCAAAGGGAACATTAAGGTTTTAATGGGATTAAGCTCTGTCCATGGCGACCAGGCTTCTGATTTTGGGGGTCTCAGGGATGATATCGATGCCCTTAACCCTATTCGCACAGCCGCCAGAGAGGGCTGTGAAGAGCTTATGTTTATTTATGACCCCACCAGCTCATTTAAAAAGCTCTTAGAGCTAAGAAATCTCTATGGTAAAGGTTTTAACCTTTTCAAGGCTACAAGTGCCACCTACACCCTCATTTTAAGCAAATTAACCCCAGATTGCCCCTTCTCTGTAAGTAGCAATTATTGCATGTATTTTATCAATATTTCTTATCAGGAAGATCTTCCAAAGCTCTTTTTAAAGAGAAAGGCCAAATATAAGGGCCTTTTGCCAAAATGCTGGAATGAAACAGTAAAATTGGTCTGGGAAGACCTGGAAGAGGTTTTAAAGGCTATAGATACCCCACATTCATTCGGACCCGTTAAAATCAATGGATATAGCCTCTATGAGCCATTTGTACAATCCCTAAAGGTAGCCCGCGATACAGGGATACTCAAAGGTCTTAAGAAATAAAGGGATCGGGTAAAACTCACCCATGCTCAAGCTGTAAAATAGCCTCTGGCCTTATTTTTGCCTATCTGATGCATTATTTGCTAAAATTAAGCATGATCTCGAAACTGAGAAAAAATAAGAGGATATCCTATATGAATATCTCACGCAAAACTTTACTTTTTAGCGCACTCTGCGCATTGAGCATATCGTTTGGCATACATGCAAAGCCAAGCGCACAGCATACAAAAATCCTTGCCTCGCTCCAGAAAACAAGCTTGACCCAATGGATCGGGCAATGCAAAAGTCTTGAAACAAAAGTGGCGACACCAGCGCAATGCACCGCACAAAGCTTATTGGATGCTTTGCAACTCTATGCCGCACAAAAAACAGAGCAATTTTCTTCTGAATGTCTTTGGGTAGACAAAGTAATTTCTGATCGCAGCAAGTTTGAACCATTTACCCAAAAGCTGATTGTTCCTGCAGCAAGCACCATCTATGCATGGGGTGATCTGCATGGCGATATTCAAACCTTTGTGCGAACACTCGAAAAACTGCAAAGTGATGGGGTTATTGGTGACAATTTTGCCATTAAACAGCCACAAGCCTATTTCTTATTTTTAGGGGACTATGCCGACCGTGGAAAACATGGAGCAGAAGTTCTTTATACGATTTTACGTTTAAAACTAAAAAACCCCGACAAAATATACTTTGTGCGGGGAAACCATGAAGATCTCGAGCTGAATATCAGACTTGGTTTTTGCGGGGAATTGCTTCGCAAATTTCCAGCAGAAGCTACTAATCTCATCGAAGCAATCGATCATCTTTATAATACCTTACCTGTTGTGCTTTTTATGGGGGCATATGACACCAACGGTATCTGTAATTATCTGCAATGTTGCCATGGGGGTATGGAATTGGGATATCATCCTCAAAAGCTTTTTGCTATCAATAACACAATAAATTATGAACGAATTATGGAGCTGCCGCGCTTACAACACTTTAAAAATTTAACGCCGCACTTGCACATTTCACAAGCACAGCTTTTCTTGAACAATACAATTCCTGATAATTATATAAAACAGGTTTCTAAAAATGATATCGTTCCCCACAGAATTGGCTTTATGTGGAGCGATTTTTCTGCCGACGCCAATACTGCCTATTCATGGTATAACGTAGCACGCGGTTGTGGGCTCAGCTATGGGCAAAATCTGACAGAAACCCTCTTGCGCTATTACAATGCCGGAAGCAGCCACAAAATCCGTGGCGTTATTCGCGCACACCAACACAACCCGACCATGCCGGGATTATTCCATAATGCGAATAATAAAGGGTTATACAAACTCCCTTGGCAAACTCCTGTTTTTACCACCGTCGCAACCAAAGAATATACAACAGGGCTCGGCTGTTTCTTAAAAATTCGCACTGCTCATATGTTTAATAATTGGGAAATGACCCGTATTCATTGTAATGCAGCCGGATTATGGGAAACTTGTACGAATACGCTCGAAAAATATTAATTACAGTAATTCATAGATAAGATTTGGCAGCTTGACCTGATAGCCAGCATAGCCGCCACACAAATCA